>ENA-OREN01000970-OREN01000970.1-marine-metagenome-genome-assembly--contig:-NODE-970-length-36269-cov-35.039622_pt1 | contig 36269 bp, 32 predicted proteins | sample MGYA00248624_ERZ508555 | MGnify/ENA primary metagenome ERZ508555 (study PRJEB26222, sample SAMN06267773) | marine metagenome | isolation source: Saanich Inlet, British Columbia, Canada | place... | reverse complement strand
TATAGACCTTCTTTAAAAAGACCTGCGCCTTATTAGGGAACAAAAAGGGTAATTGTTCGACCCAACAATCGATTTCAAACTCTGAAACAAACGAATAAACATTAAAAACCCAAAAAACTGAACCAAAAAGGTGCGCTTTATGGTGAGTGACTCTATCTTTCGGCACCCTCGCTCCTAATGAGTATGCTTTAGTGACCCAACTGACCCCCAGATCACCTTGAGCCATGAAAGCCCTGAAGACTTAAAGAAAAGACCCAGACATAAAAAAACCCCTGCCAAGAGCCTTAGCAGGGGTTTTTAACTGAAATACTTACGTCATCAGACTAGATTTGCATTTGAAAACCCAATTTAATGGCATGTACATCATCACCGGTTACACCAGCGTTATAATTCCGTCCTTTCGTGGCCATATCACCGTATTGATACATTAAGGATACCCGTGCATTGTGGCCATCGATAATGTAGTTAAGGCCTGCTTCGTACTCATCTCTATCAGTGGTATTCTCACCCTCATTACTGGTGTAACGTACATAAGGTTGCAGTTGGCCAATACCGATTTTACCCGGCATTAGATACAACGCTGACCCAGTATAGGCTTCACCTTCAAACATTGGACCACCCTGTGCAAGATCACTTACTCCGCCGGTTAATTCAAATTTCTTATATTGCCCTTCAACCGTGACGACCGCGCCATTGCCTAAAGTGGTTTCGCCTAATAAGTCCACACTGTAACCAAAAAAATCACCCGCATTACCCGCTGTTCCCACCGCATCTTCTTCCCATTGGGTAGCAAAAGCAACGGTTAAAATATCACCGGCGTTACCGTAGTAAGTACTGCTAGTGTAGTAACCGGGGTTTTTTTCAACATTTAAAAAGTTATAACTAATGCGTCCTGCATAAAGTAAATTATCATCCTGATCAGGTCCACCGGTCGTACCATTAAAGACCCCAACGACATAAGTTAGTTTTTTATCGGCAGTCAAGGCTCCCCAAATGTTAATCCCGTCATCCCGGCCGTATTTACCGGCGGTATAACTGCCCTGATCATTTGGAAAAAACGGCGTTTTATTAAATTCGTAAGTACTGTGGTAAAAAGGACCGTTGAGTTCAGCACGATCGGAAGGCACCAATTGGCGCCCCACCCAGATATTAACCATGTCATTAAATTCAAACTTGGCAATCGCATCTAAGACAAAAAAATCACTTTCTTGATTATTCGTTACTGATTCCGTATTAAATTCGAATTTAATGTTTTCATGAACCTGTCCGTTTAAATAAAGACGAGCATTATCGACTGCAAAGTCATTCGACCATTGACTATTTGCACTCGGTGCTCCTGCTTCAACTGCTGAAAAACTGGTGCGTATCCCCGCGCCAAGACTCAGCCATTTGGTGTCATCCATTTTAAAGGTGGCTCCGGCTTGCGCGCTACCGACGGCAAGTAGCCCCGCCGATAAAGCGGTACCCAGTACCAGCCCTTTTTTTAAACTAAATTGTTTCATTACCCTTCCCCCTAAGTTTCAAGCTAGAAAAAAAATTATCGCTAAATCCCCCCGATTAGTGTTAGTCTCCAAATAAAAGACACCATCAAGATGATGTCTCATTTCTACCACTATTTTTTAAGTTACGCAACAACTTTAAATAAAATTTTAGCTTTCCCCTTTAAGCAACTGTTTTTCATGGTTATTAATGGTGCTTTTTGTTGTTTTCAAGCAACGCCACGCACCACTATCGAGCGCTACACGGTGTAACTCAAAGCCACCGCCCCCTTGACTTTACGGTATACCCGCTCATTTTTTAGCCACTACGTTATCAAGACAAACTTGTTATACTCAGGTTTTTTAAACCAATACGGCTGTCCACATGCGATATTTAGCGTTGTTATTCCTTTTAAGCGGTTGCTCACAAATCCCGGTGATCGACAATATCCAACACTTTGAGACGGCCGACATTAACACCATCGGGTTTACTCTAAAGACACCCACACAGGGGAACTACCAAACCAACGCCACCACCACAACCATCATGGCAACCGAAATCAGCCACCGCTTTTCCAAAGCGGGCTATCCTATTCACCTGATCGGTCGTGGTACAACAAAAAATTCAATGCAACACAACCACCTTCTGGAAGCTGTGGTTGAAAATCCTCGAATGACCGCCACCCAAGTGGGCGTCACCCTTGATTTTGGCGGCTCTAACCCACGCGCGGCAAATTTTCAAAAAACCCTGTCCGCACCCATCACCTGCACACTGAGATCATTGAACAACGAAACACCGCCCATTTCGCTTAAAGAATTAAAATCCATCCAAACGCAATTGGATACGGTTCATTTAACTGCCGCCGGAAAACAACAAAAACTACAACAATTTTATACCGAAAATATTGGCTCTACCTGCCACAATCTGTTAAAACGACTCGGCATTACACCTAAGACCACTCGCCAGAGCAGCGATTCGAAAGCCCATTCAGACGCGCCAAGTACCGAGCCTTTTATGCCCGCTATCCGCGTTGAAACCAAATATATCAAAAGAAACAAAACGGCTACCCCACAAAAAGAAAAACAAAGCAGCGGCCACAGCCACCAACACACCGCAACTGAAACCCCAACCCATCACCACCCACTCACAGCGGCACCCTCATCGATTCAAACAGAGGTCACAGAGCCCACCGGCGACTTATTCGACAAAGAAGTGACCATTTTTAATCAAGGCGATACCGTAATCCTAAAATTCGGTTACGAACGAAGATAAGCCCAAAAACCCGGTTGTTAAAAAAGAAAACAAACAACCGGGACCTTAGTGACCGCCTCAAACGGAGAGTATTAAGATTGGGCCTTTTCAAACCGTGCCAGTTCACGCAGCGCCCGACGCTGATAGGAGCCATTATTAACCTTGACCCACAAATTGGTCACAAAATAACCGTACGGCATCTTCGGCCCCTTCGCTGAGTAATGAATTTCTGGGTAGGGCTTGGCGGCATTTTCATGGTGATCAATATGGTTCGACAAACCCAGCAAAGCATAACGCGTCAGCCACCCATCATTCACCCAAGCCACCGCGCGGTGTTCACCTTGCTCACTCAAGCCCCAATGTTGAAAATAATTAATCGCTTCTAATAGCCTGATCGCCGAATAACAATGATAAAGATAGATGGCCAGCGCAACCCAGCCAAAGGTTATCAGCGCCCAAAGCACCCATAGCCCCTCGATTAAAACGCCGTGTAATACCCGATTTTTTATCATTTTAACTTGAAAGAGGGCCGTTGAAAGCCCTAAACGCTGACACTCAAAATTCCAGGAGGCGATAAAATGCTCACGGTAGACGCGTTTACAATAGTCCTCATACCCTTCGCCACGCCGCGCCGTCGTACCGTCGACCGGTTGCGCCACATGGACATGATGACTGCGCTTATGGACAATAATAAAATGCTCATAGCACACCGAACACATCAACAATCGCCCCAGCCATTGATAGCTCAACTGGGGGCGGTGAATCAGTTCATGGGCGACAATAATGCCCGAACTGCCTGAACTGGTACCCACCAAAATACGCAAAACCACTAAATTAACGATGCTGGTCAGAATTTCAAAGCCCGAACCCCACCGCAGTTGACTGGCGTAAACCAATAAAAAACCCACATTAGCAAACTGAATCAAGGCTAACAAAGCTAAAATACCGTCATGGACTGGCGCTGAAAACTGCTCTGATAAGACCGGCGGCGGCTTTTTCGTTAACCGCGAACTCAGCCAGTCAGCAAAAACCATCGCCCAGAGCGCAAAGGTCCATAACAATGCCGGTACCATGGCATGTGGCCCCTGCAACAAAAAAATCAACACCGCACCGGGATACACAAAACACACTAAAGCGCTTAAAAGACGCATCACACCCCTGTACCCCACGTAAAACAACTCACTGACCCATACCCCTGTTCTCTCAAGCACCCCTTATCAGCACGCCCTAGCCCTAACGCCCCTTGGGCCTTACATGCCAGACCGTCCACCCCGTAAACTAACCCTACCATTTATTAAGCACTCCTTTCTCAACTAAAATCGTTTCTTAAGATACTGAAGCACCAAAGCGGCCTTAAAGCGCGCACCGGCGGTATTTAAGGCACTGTAACCCTGATAAACCCTGTGCCAATGCTGGTTCATAACCTCAGAACCCTGGATCATCTGAACCTGATCTAAGTAAAGCGCTATCGCCTCGCGCGCCAAGGCCGTATGACCGGTTGCAACATTATCAATCGCAATATGTACATCCACTATGGCTGAATCAATCTGCCAATACTTTAATTCATCGCGCAATGTCATATATTGCCGACCCAAACCGCTAAGTTCTATCGCCAGATTAACCCCCAACAATTCAGGTAAAAAACGATTTCCACACAAAGAAAGCGCCGTTAAAAAAACCGGTATATCAAAAGCACTGTTCAAAAAACCACGGTGCGCGCTAAAATCGCGGGTATGCACAAGCGGTAGCTCGATATTTAAACTGGCCAGTAAGCGACGGTAAATACAGGGGTGATTTTTAAGCACATCGCCATTGCCCATTTCATCGCTATAAATCTTTTGCAACAAATCACCGACCGCCTGATAAGGTGATAACTGTAACTGGCTTGCCCCTTGAAGCCAACAACCATCGGCCAGAATAGTCGGTGCTAATTGTTCAATACCCCAAATATAAGTTGCCTTAGACACCCGTGCCGGCGCTTTGAATGCTTGATACCCGGTTATCCCCCGCTGGTAGATCGTTGCAATAAATTGATCGAGCCGGTCATGCTCGTACACGTTAAAAGGCACTTTATTCAACCACCGTGCAAGGCGTAGCACCTTCGTAACACGGCCTGTAGCGCTGTCGATCACTTCCGGGTAACATTCACTATTGACCAGATAATAAAACAAGTCCCGATTCGACAAGGTTTCAAAATTAATGGTCTGACGACACTGCTCTTGTGGTTCACGCGCAATTGATCCTACGACTGTTTGTATGCTGTGCGGCCGCATTGCACTTTGCCTGCCCCCCGCTTCAAGCCAACGCTTTAATAACCTCAGGTCCTCATTGTTCAAAACCCCAAACATCGGACCTTTAAATTCAAAGAGCGCCAACAACGGGCTGCGCTCAATTGCCTGTAAATTCACATACGACGACGCGGTTAAGGCCGCCATAAACTCCCTGCTATTAAAGGGTTGTTCAGCAAACCAGTGATCGAGCTTTTTACCGCCCAACAGCGCCTGACCGTGATGCCCCTGTGCCGATGATGCCAGTTTTTTAAATAACGCCTCGATTAATTGCTCATCCGTTTGCGGCCGGCCCCAACGCTCACTAATCGCTTTAACACAGCGCTCAGTCAACTGCCCATACAAACCATACCCTTGTTGAATACGGGGCCAGGTCGCCCCATACCCTGCCGCTTGGGCATCTGTTTCATAACGTTTAATCAGCCCCTGAAGCGCACTCACTTGTCCGGATCTTATCGCGGCCGTTTCTATGAGCAAAGGGTCACGCAGATCTTGGTGCCACTTATCCCCAAGCCCCGCTGTCAAAAGATCCAGTGCCGACGGTTGCTGGCAATAGGCTAAGGTAAACCCTAAAATCTCAGGCAATAAGGTCCTCGGAAATTGTGCCAGTGCCAACTGTACGGCCGCCAGATCAAAAACAGGCGAGACCCTGTCGGGGTGTTGGCTATAATCCTTTGACGCGATTACCGAGTGCTGAACAGGAGCCGTTAGCACGGACTTATTTAAGTGCTCACTGATGTTAAATAAGCCCATCGCTATTTCATTTTCACCGGTAGCGACCGTTGAAATATGATCCAGCCACCGGGGCGCTGTTTGCAACAACGGCGCTACCTGTTCAATACAGGCCGGAAAATCAACGCTATCTGGAAAAGAGGGTCTAGGCGATTCGGCAAATACGACTAACGGGTCTGCGTTGTCGAGAGCACGCCTTGGGGGATAAAAATGCGTTTTACTTAACTTCAGATGGCTTTTTACAAACTGATAAGCCACCGGTAAAACACCACGGTGGGCTGAAAGATGGATCAGGTTATAAAACAACTCACGGCCATTGGCTTGATAGGCATAAGAGCGCTGATAAAAAGGGTCACTCACCGACCACGGTTCTGTACTGACGTAAAGCGCATCTTTAACGTTCATCCGTTTTTTTAGTAATCAAATAATCATTAACAACTAAGGCATCAAGACCCGTGGTCATAAACACGGTCAAGCAATCGTCTAAAGAATGAACTAATGGCTTACCCATCACATTAAAACTGGTATTCAGTAACACCGGCACATCCGTTAAATCATAAAATGCTGTGAGCAAAGCATAAAAACGAGCATTACGCTGCTCTGTGACCGATTGCAGACGACCGGTTCCATCAACATGACAAACCGCACCCAGTTGTGAGCGTTTGTCAGGCCTTATAGTTAAGGTTTTATCCATGTAGGGAGAGTCCTGATAATGCTCAAAATAATCCGGTCCATATTCAGCTAGAATAGCCGGCGCAAAGGGCCGGTATTTTTCACGAAATTTAATCCGTTGATTAATAACATCCTGTGTTTTAGCAAACCGTGGATCTGCCAGAATACTGCGATTACCTAAAGCTCTGGGGCCAAATTCGGCACGGCCCTGAACCCAGGCGATTAACGCACCGTCCGACAACCGCTTAGCCGTTTCAGCCACAATACGCCCCGGCAAATGCTCGATCGTGAACGCCTGATTAAATTGTTTAAAGTGTTCGACTGCCTGATCGGTAATCACTGAACCCAGATAAGGGCTGACAACCGGCGCCCTCATGACTGCCGGATTTTGTTGGCGAAAGCTCAGCAAAGCGGCACCTAATGCGGTGCCGTCATCAGCCGGTGCCGAAGGAATATGCACGGATTTAAAGCCCGTCTTCTGGGTAATATAGCCATTAAATGCAGAATTCAGCCCACACCCGCCTGCTAAGGTCAGATTTTCTAAACCGGTCACCTGATGCAGATGTTCTAATAATCCCGTCATTAACTCTTGAAAAAAAAACTGCCCGGTAAACGCTAAGTCTGCCGCGCTTTCGATCGGCTCATCAATACCGCGTTTAAAATCCTGTAGCCGGTCAACGCCCTTAAACAACTCAGCCCCGCGATGACTACAGTGAAAACCCTCCAGAGTTATTGTTGATTTTAACAACGCATAGAATTCTTCATTCAACTGCCCGTAGGGCGCTAAGCCCATGACCTTCCATTCCTCACCCTTCAACCAATCAAAACCACAGAGCTCGGTGATCTTCATATAATAAAAGCCAATACTGCCCGTCCCCCGGCTTTCATAAATACGCTTTAGTTGACCGTGCTCGTAACGGTAAAAGGCCATTGAGCCTTTTTCGCCAAATGAATCGATGACCGCACAAGCGGCTTGTTGATACGGACTGGTAAAACACGCCGTTGCCGCATGGGTTAAGTGATGATCAAAATCAACAAAGGACAACCGGCAGGCCGGATAGTGCTGTTGCAGGGTACGAACCAGATTTATTCCGGCCAGATTAATAGCTTGTCGCTGACAGGCAACCATGTGGTGTAATTTATAATTTTCCAGCAAGGAGCGCAGCCGTTTAATACCCTGTTTTAAGAGCCCCGGTGCCGACAAACAGCCTAACTGGTTAACCACCGTTTCATACCAGGGACGCCGCTTTTGCCAATTGATGGCAATGGTGATCTCATCGGGGTCAGGGCAATATTGCGCAAGTAAGCGGGTAACTAACGCCAATTGGTCGGGCTCACAATTCAGTGCCCGTTTATTCTGCAAAAACCGCTCCGTGGCTTCAGCAAATAACACTTGCCCCTGCCCATCAACAATAACCAGTGCCGGGTCATGGTAGGTCACTGATAATCCGATAATATATTTTCTCATAGCCCCTCTATCGCGCAACAGAAAAATAAATCACAGCCTACAAAATCCTTTATAACGGCCGCCAACCGCTTTAGTCACGTTCCTTTGACAATAATTTAGCTTGATTATCCAGAACCAATTCCCAGTCAAGGCCATCGCCCACAACATCAATTTCATATTCAATACGGCCATCCGGGTGATGAATCACCTCCGCATCTTTAAGGGTCAGCTGATTAAATAATTTTCTAACCGTTGCTTGCACCGACGGGGGTAATTGCTGAATGTTAATGGCTTCTTCATGGGCAAACGACCGTCCTTGCTGATCAAATAACGCTTGGTGCTGCTGACCGTGAGTCACAAACTTAACCTCATACAAAGTCAGGCCAAAATGCGTCTCTTTATCAACCGTAATCGCACCGGCATCATGATGATGGTTTTTTAATCCGGTTAAAACGGCCGCAGGGATCTCTTCCAGCGCAATTGTTTTAGCCTCTACGGGTGTGACAAGAACGGCCGCCACTATTGAAAAGCCCACCCATAATGCCACTATTTTTTTAAGACCCCGAACCCTTTCCATAACAACTCCTGACAAAACAATGGCCCTCATAGTATCATTTCTGATAACCCATCCAGCAGATCTTCTCCTAAGCGAGCGAACAGGAGTAAATTTTTATCCAAAAAAATCCTTTTCTTTATTAAACCCTCCTCTGGCCATGCCTCTCACCGTCCAACTGCGCGCCGCAAAACTCCCGGGAATAATCGGCCATATTGCGGTACATTATTGGTTTGTCATTCTGAAAACGTCCGGCGCTGACCGCTGGGAAGTCTGGCAACACCCTGAAAAAAGCGAATGCAGCTGGGGCCATCTGCATAAAAACCTTATGGCCATTAATGCCGGCGTCGGTCAGGGTGACAGTTGGGTTGAAGCGGAGTGGCACGATGAACGCGCGCACATACTGACAACGGTTATTGAAAACTCACCGGCAAACTACCCTGATCAAAACCGTTATCGCTATTGGCCCGGTCCAAACAGCAATACCTATGCACAATGGATCCTAAACCAAGTCAACAGCTCAGTCGGGCTGAGCCCACAAGGACTTGGAAAGGATTATCACGGCTTATGTTATTTCAAAAAGACCGGCCCCATAACCTACTTCTCCACCCCTTTGCTTGGTTTTAAGATTATCTGGCCAAAACGATTTGAATTACACCTGTTAACCTTTCCAATCATTCTTGAATTAAAACCCTTCAAAATATCTCTACCTTTTACGCCGGCAAACCAGCCGCTTGGACCTAACGCGACCCAACACAGCCACCACGAGAGACGCTAAAAAAAGGTTGCCATTAGGTCGCGCAGGTTTTTGCTTGGACTTTTTTAATGACCCGCCGTGTCTGCTGCAAATATGAAGGCTCTGCAGCAAACAACTTCCGAAGCGGTTTTTCCACCGGGCCCAAGTCAGATGCCCCCAATATTTCCGGCCGATGACCAGCCACCTGAGCCAATGCGCTAATTTCCATCTCTACCGCATCAAGCAAAGATAACGATGCCGGTGCATTGGTCGCTTTTATCAGTGATTCTAAATAAAACCCTGAAAATGAACGTAAAACATCCACTCGGCTACCGGTCATTTTATAACCGGAGGCTAACTCTACGGTGATTTGGTCCCAAATTTCAGATTGATCATCTTGTTTTTTAAGTTCCACACCGGCAATCGGCGCACTCAACATCTCTTGCCATGAATACTGCTGCCATGGCTGATAATGCCGCTGCTCCAACTGCACGGCCAGATTTTCAGTCTGGGTGATGAAATGGCTGTACTGACCACATAAAGAAAAAAACTCGGCCATTAACTGCCCGTAACCTGCACCTTTAAATCCGTAACGTTGCCGGGCTATGTGATGTGCCAGCGGTAATTGCTGCCAGAAAATCTTTCTGTGTCGACCGGTCAAAATTTTAACTACGGTCACTGTATTTTCCCACCGCCCCCGTCCCTTATTGGCATAATCCGTTGAAAATAACTGCAAATGCTCCCGTACACGCTTAAAATAAGCCGCCGGGGCATAAATGCCACGCAAAATTCTAAGGTAATTTTTTTCCGCCTGCTGAATAGAAAAATTCATCGGTATAAAATTAATAACCCCGTCAGAATTATTACAACTACTGCTCTGAATAAATCGTCCTTCTTTAAGCAACCGCTCCATTAACTTGGTTTCAGGTAAAGCATTTAACAACCCTACCATTACAATCGGTACGTGCGTCTCATTAATAAACGCGATGAATTCTTCAACCGTCTCATCGCTATCATTATCAAAGCCAAAAATCATCCCCATGAGCACGCCGGCTCCGGTTTGCTCTGAAATAAACTTAAGTTTTTCTGCAATCGATAAGTCGCCGCGTAAATTTTGTCGTTTATCGGTTTCCTCAAGGGCCGCCTTATTCGGTGTCTCCACGCCATAAAAACTGGTGGTAAAATTTGTTTTACGAAACCAATCACGAAGCTCTGCCATAACGGGTGTTGCGTCAGCGATTCTAAGAGTCAATTCAGTATACTTGGGTAAATGAACCCCAATTGATTCACCAATAGCATAAAGATTCTTCAGTGTTTCCAAGGCACGTCTGGGATTACCAATAAAATTATCGTCAACAATAAAAACCGGCCCGGTCCAACCCAGATCGGCCAATTGTTTAAAAGAAGCCTCGGTATCTTTTAAAGGCGTGACCCGAAAACTTTTACCAAAACGCGCGGGAATATCGCAAAACTCACACTTCTCAGGGCATCCTCGACTAATCTGGATAGCCATGTGTACATAATTATCCAGATTTAATGCCGAATAATCCGGCTTAAAAAAATCTGCCGGTTCAGTTGGGAAGCCCTGATAATACGGTTTTGCACTCCCGTCTTTTAACCCTGCCAATAAGGCCCCGATCACCCCTTCCGCTTCGTTCTCAATTAAATGATCAGCAATACCGTTCAGGGGTGATTGTTTAGAAATAGCCGTCCCCCCGACAATAACCAAACAATCCCGTTGCTTGGCCACTAGCGCATCGGCTAACAAACCCTCGCCCTGCGCCGCCATTCCCCCCAGATACACATGATCGCCACACTGTAACCGATCAGTTAAGGCTCTGGGATCAACATTTCTGTCAATTAAGACCACCGCGTCATAATAAGGTTTTAAGTAACGGTACAACCCCAACAATCCTAACGGCGGCAATAATCGCTTGGGCAAGCCAAATTCACTGGGCGGCGAATACCACCTTAAACTGGTTTCATAACTCCAAAAAGTATTGACAGTATCAAACTTCGGATAAATTAATACTGCTTTTCGCCAATGACTTTTCACCCGCGCCCCTTTGCCAGAAAACCCCTGCTTTAGCTGTTAATCGATACACCGAGTACTACGCCGCTAATGACCAAAGTACAACAAGTCATTTATAATGTCAGTTTTAACGCTACCTTAACTTATACACTATGGCGCAGCCTTTAACGACCGTTAACATCTTACCCAGCGCACAAACGCATCAATTCTCAATCATCTGGTTACACGGCTTAGGTGCCAATGGCCATGATTTTGAGGCGATTGTACCCCAACTGCAACTGAACAACGCGGCACAAACCCATTTTGTATTTCCTAATGCGCCGAGTTTAGCCGTCACCATTAATAACGGCATGGTTATGCCAGCCTGGTACGATATTCTGGAAATGTCTTTCGAAAGGGAAGTAGACTGTCAGGGGATTGAGTCTTCCTCAGATTTAATTACCCAGTTAATTCATCAGGAAATTGCCAAAGGCATTGCACCTAAAAACATTCTTCTGGCTGGATTTTCACAAGGGGGCGTTATTGCACTACATGCCGGACTGACTTTCAAGGATAAACTGGGTGGAATCATTGCGTTATCGACCTATTTACCCGAACCGGAACGGTTATTAGCCCGCCGCAGTGACAGCAATCAACACACCCCGATATTTATGGCCCACGGCACTGTTGACCCGGTCGTCGATATAACAGCAGCCAAATCTGCTTTTAAAACCCTTAAAACCCTGAACTACCCCATACAATGGCATGAATACACGATGGAACATTCCGTTTGTTTCGATGAAATTCAGGCTATTTCCAACTTCATCACTCATCAATTTGAGTCTTAACGCTTTGACGACGCTACAGACAGCTGCAACCGGCTCAAAAATTAGTCGTACTTAATGTACTTAAACCGCGGATCATCGGGTGTCCCCGTCAAGGCACCCGACTCCAAGCCCGGCTGCCACATCACCACCGATTCAATTTTCTTGGCTAAGGCAAAATCCTTCTCCGTGATTCCTTTAGCGGCATGATTCATCAACTTAACCGTCACAAAAGCATAAGAAACTACTAAGTCAGGGTGGTGAAACCCTGCCTCTGCAAGATGCCCAACGGTATTAACCACCATCAACGTGCTTTTCCAGCCGCTGGTTTTATAGGTTCTTCGAATCCAGCCTTTTTCAAAACGCCAAGCCGGTAATTCTTCTGTTAATCGCGCGTTAATCGCTTCATCACTAAAAACACTGTCATCATTTTTTTCACGCCAACTCATTTTTCACCCCGCTAAATTATCAGCTTCCTGAGTCCGGCCTCTAAAAAACGGTTAGGTCCCATTTAGACCCGCGAATAAAATCAGCTGTGCTTCAAATAGCATGTGAGATAAAAAAAATCCCGCGTCCCTTTTTGCTACCCAAAGCTCAAAAAAAATTAAGCAGCGCTCATCTTATTACAAAAAACAACATGCTTGGTAACATTGTCATACCTAAATTCAATTTCTGAACCCGTCCCTAATCGATAATCAGCCGGCATACTAAATGCAAAAGACTGCTCATCATCTTCAAGCTTAAATTCAAGATTTTTATAACCATCGTGCGTAACACTTTTTAGTTTTGTTTGTGTCACAATGCCTTTCCTGAACCTAAAACCACCCTGTCGACGAACAATCGACATAAAGATATCATAATCTCGACTTTTAATCGTTTCGTTGTTCACAAGATGACCCGGTATTGACATATTTCACTCCACTGTTTGGTTAGTTTTAAATTGTTTCAGAAACCATTCAAAGCATAATCCGTGCCATATATGTAAGGTGTTGTTTCAAAAGGCTATTCAATAAGAAAACTCTTCAACCCCTTGCCTAGACAGGCCTTTTTTACATCATAATAGTGCAACGACTAGCAATAATGGTGCGCTTTAATGCAGCAGACAGCCTCCTCCCCCGCAAAACAACAACGCAAGCTAAGGTACTGTAAGCCATTGAGTCAAAACAAAGAAAGCCATATAAACCAAAAAACAAATGTATAATGGGGAGTTTTCTCAAACTTAAAGAGCCCACTTAATGTTCCAACTTACCGGCCTTGGCAAACAAGGTATTAAAAATGACATCCTCTCAGGCCTGACCGTCTCTCTAGCCCTTGTTCCCGAGGCCATTGCATTCGCCTTTGTTGCTGGGCTTGAACCTATTGTCGGTCTGTATGGCGCCTTCATGATGGGGCTCATCACGGCCTTAATCGGCGGCCGCCCGGGTATGATCTCCGGCGCAACCGGAGCCACTGCGGTTGTGATGGTTGCACTAGTCACCTCCCACGGCGTTGAATATCTTTTTGGTGCATTAATTTTAGCCGGTATTATCCAAATCCTCGCCGGTGTTTTCCGCCTTGGAAAGCTGATTCGTCTGGTCCCTCATCCGGTGATGCTAGGCTTTGTTAACGGTTTGGCTATTGTTATTTTTATCGCTCAATTTCAACAATTTCAAACAACTGACGGCGCCGGTGGCTATCGCTGGATTACCGGTGAACCTTTAGGGGTTATGTTGGGTTTAGTTTTTGCGACGATGTTAGTGATTCATTTTTTACCCAAGCTAACCCAAGCCATACCCAGCTCACTGGCAGCCATTGGCCTGACCACCTTTGTGGTTATCTATTTTGAACTAGATGCACGGACCGTCCAAGATGTACTCCGTGATATGTCCGGTAACCCTGAGGCTACCATTGCCGGTACGCTACCGACTTTTCATATCCCCACTCTGCCGTTAACGCTAGAATCACTGCAAATTATTTTGCCTTACGCCGTTATTCTTGCTGCTGTCGGACTGATTGAGTCTCTATTAACACTTTCGTTAATTGATGAACTTACGGAAACCCGCGGTCACGGCAACCAAGAATGTATTGGTCAGGGTATTGCTAATTCCGTGAATGGACTTTTTGGCGGCATGGGCGGCTGCGCTATGATTGGCCAAAGTCTCATTAATATTAATTCCGGTGGTCGTGGCCGGCTTTCAGGTGTTTCTGCGGCGCTATTCTTATTAGCCTTTATTTTATTCGGCGCTACACTCATTGAAATCATTCCGGTGGCGGCCTTAGTCGGTGTTATGTTTATCGTCGTACTGGGCACCTTTGAGTGGACCAGTTTAAGACTTATCGGCCGTGTCCCCGTGAGCGATGTTCTGGTTACCGTGCTGGTAACCTGCGTGACTGTCTGGTTTGACCTCGCCATTGCGGTTCTGGTGGGCGTTATTGTTTCGGCACTGGTTTTTGCCTGGGAACACGCTAAACATATGTATGCTGAAACCCACATCAACGAAAACGGCTCAAAAACATATACCTTAAGCGGTCCATTATTTTTCGCCTCCGTACAAACTTTCTCAGACTTATTTACCCCGGCTAATGATCCTGACGACATCATTATCGATTTTGCCAACGCACGGGTTTATGACCATTCAGGGCTTGAAGCTATTGACAGTGTTGCTGAGCGCTACCTTCGTGCCGGAAAAACACTGCATCTGAAACACCTGAGCGATGAGTGTCATTATTTACTGAAAAAAGCTGGCGACCTCGTAGAGGTTAATGTTATTGAAGATCCCACTTATCATGTTGCGATGGATGGGGCGGGCCAAATTCTTGAGGAGGTTGCCCAAAAGAAATAACACGCTCAAGGCCCTTCTTTAAAAAAATATCACGTTACGGGAAATCACTCAGGTTACCCGTAACAACTGGCTGAACACCCTTAAAAACACACTCAACCCCATCACTTAATGACTCCTGCCGGATCTCTACCGTTCAAGCGCCTTCTGTATATCAAGGTAATGATCTACACGCGTTTTCCCGGCTTGTTTTTGAAGATAACGCCCGACACCTGTCACCCTTGAGGACTCCATCGTCCTGACCGATCCCGAAGACCTTCCTGACAAAAACCCAACTAAACCCAAACCCAAAACAATAAAAAAGACGACTTCATATTTCTCCCAAAGACTCTCTACCTTATCAACCTTGATAACGACAGCAGGTGCTTTCACAATCTTCTTAATAATTTTAACCGGTTGCGGTTTTCTGTATTCTGCCAACCAATTTTTCACTAACACTTTTGCCTGCGCAATTTCAGCCGCCTTCATTTTCTTAGCGATCTGATCTCTGGACATTTCACCAAACGGGTAACCATTGATTCCCGCGATATGACGCCACAAATACACTTGGCGATAATCTTTCTTAACACCTTTTGCAAACAAATATAAATTACCTAAAAAATACGGCGCTTCAGGACTTCCTTTTTCAGCAGCACTCTGAAAATTTGCTAACGCACGGCTATAATCCTGAGCAACGCCACGCCCCTGACTAAAAAACTTACCCAACTGCAAGTAGCCCTCGGCATCACCGGCAAGCGCCTGCTTTTTACAATTTTCAACATTTGCCATATCATCAACGGCCTTATCCACACACGCCCAGGTGTTACCACTAACCATCATAAACAGCGCTAACGCTATTAATTTTCCAACACTGACATCTTTCATTTATTTTTTCCTCTCTATAACAAAGCTATTAACGATCCAGATAAAGTTAACAACACTATTTAATAACTATCGCCTACAACAGCGTAGTATTGACCGCTAATTGATCAACTTCTTGTTCTAACCACCCTAACAACGACGACCCCGACTCAAAAGCCTCTGGCAAAGGCTTCTCGCTCAACACTTGAAAACGCCATAACAACTTTTTCAACTGACTTTGCTGACTCACGGTAAATTTCCACTGCGCAAGCACGCGCTGATAATCTAACGGCTCCCCCTCGGGCAACTGCACTCTCAGCGTAGATAATTCATCTATCACAGCCAGTATAGACCCTAGCGCAGGAATCATTAACGCCGCGACCCACTGCGGCGTCACTTGCTCGACTGATGAATCTTTGTTATCTGAAATAACCTTAACAACCTGAATCAATTCAGCACTGGAAAAACGTAATGCGGTTTCATAAAAAGCAGCAGCCTCCATCTCATAAACATAATTTTGCCGATAGGCCGTGTCCGGCGTCGAAACACTCGCAACAATTTCCGTCGCCACCGGAACCGCATAAACCAACTGGGGATAAAAACACCGTCGACTATCCAAGTCGATAATTTTTTTGGCCGCTAACACCGTCCCCAAGGCATATTGCCCATGCCCTGCTATACCCACATTAACAATCAATGGATTAACGGTTTGAGGAAATGTTGCAAAGGTATAACCCATAGCCGCTGCCATAGCGGCCTTTCCTATACCGGTCACCGTCACACAATAGTGGTCATTGACAAATATCGAGTAGACTCGGCTACCTTGCCAACGCTTTAATTTCAAATGCGTGATAAGACCCTTCGCTTCACTGGGCAACGCCATAAAAATAAAAGTATTCGGAGACACCTGAGATAACCTACGCCTGATAGTGGTTCATTAATAATTGATATTGCGCAACCTCGTCAGCCTTGCCGCGCTTTTGCGCGCCTTGAATATAGACCCTCGCTTTTTCTTGCAGCATTGCAATTGCTGCGGACCTATTTTCCTCAGATAAACAAGGCTCTGCGATTATTTTTTCTAACGCCTTAATTCTAAAACGGTCCATCCCCCAAAAACGTCTGGATAACTGATCGCTGTGACCACCGTATTTGAGTATCATCGGCTCTGTAATAAATAAAACCGGGTAACGGGCAGTAATTCTTAACCATAAATCATAATCTTCACAAGCCGGTAGATCCTCATCAAAATCACCCACTTCCGAAAAAATCTGGCGATGTATCATCACCGATGAAGGCGACATAGCGCAAAGCGGCAAACAATGTTGAAAAATCCAGCCCCCTATCTTGGCGTGTTTTTTCATCGGATTGACACGGCGACCGTCACGAATCCAAATTTCTTCGGTATGGCACACCCGATAATCGTCGTTCCGGCTCAGGTAATCCCGTTGAACCGCTAATTTTTCCGGCAACCATTCATCATCAGAGTCCAGAAAAGTTATCCAATCAGAGCGGCTTTTAGCAATGCCTTTATTACGCGCGGAACTGACGCCACAATTGTCTTGATAAATATAAACAACCTCTGGAAAACAACGCTTCACCATGTCCGCGCTATCATCTGTTGAACCATCATCAACGACAATCACTTCATCGGCAGGACAGTCTTGCTTAAAAACTGAAACCAGTGCACGTTTAAGTAAAACACACCGGTTAAAACTCGGAATAATCACGGCTACTGACATAATACCCTGCTAAAAGTTACTTTGGTCAACCACTGGTCACCGTACTGCTCAACGCAACAACCAACGATCCAATAACCCGTCCTCAAAAAAGATTATTTGAGCACACGAATCCCTTGTTTTTTATAATCCTTAGAGCGTAATGCCACCGTTGCTTTTATCCCAGTACACAATGAGCCATCCGCCTGATAAAAACCATAATCAAAGCTAGGGGTGCTCCGCCCTTTGGTTTCAAGTTCATGTTGAATACGCAATTCGTCCTCCGGCGTTATCGAAAACCTAAGCTCGGTTGCCGTAATGGCTTCCCGCCTGAAATCCAACTGCAATGACCGCGTCCAGACTGAATATTGTGGGAAAAGCTTCAGACAAACCATCGCCGCAATAGGATCAGCCAAACAAGCCTGAAAGCCGCCAAATAATCCGCCACCCGGATTCGTTGATAACCAGGTATGAGGCAACTTAATTCTGACCGTACGCCAATCAGGTGCGAGTTCAACAACCTTAACCCGCATTAACCAGAAATTTGGATACCATTCAATTCGTTTTTTATCATCTAAAAAACTACAATTCCAAATTAACTTACGTAGATTAGCAACCCCACGCGTATCAGTCATCAACCGCTCCTTTTAAACTTTTGCTTACTATTTCATACACATCTTTACAAATTCCCGGCGTCACCACAATTCTTTCTAATTGCAATTTCATCTGATCTTGCCGCGCTAAATCAAACTTCTGCCAGTGCGTTAACGGCACCACCATACGCGCAGCCACCTGCGGATTAATGGTATTTAATTTAATCACCTGATCGGCTAAAAATGCATAGCCGTCGCCATCGGAGCGATGAAAATGTAACGGGTTAGCCTGACTAAAAGCACCGACCAAAGCACGCACTCGATTTGGGTTCTTAATATCAAAAGCGGTGTGCCCGGCTAAAGCCTTAACCACGTCAAAAGCCTCGGGCAAAAAACCAGTTGCCTGCAAACTAAACCATTTATCAATCACTAAGGCATCACCGTGCCACTGCTCATAAAACTGACTCAAACACTGTTCTCGTTTAGGATGTCCACTATTAATAATAGCCTGTAAAGAAGCCAACTGATCGGTCATGTTTTTAGCTGACTTAAATTGCAGCTCAGCGCGTTGGTAACTCTCGCTATTCTCAATAAGCGACAAGTACGCCAGCGCACTATTTTTAACACGTCGACGTCCAATAGCTCCAGAATCAAATTGCCCGGACTCATCACAATGATGGTCTGTATACAACTGCTCGAACTTGTCATACAAGCATTCGGCCAAAGTCCTTTTTACAAACATGCGCGCATGGTGAATGGCTTCAACGTCAATAACCGCCATTTGTTCGTGCAGATAAACTTCACTCGGCAACGTTAGCAATAAGGCTAAATAAGATAAATCGTCCCAGGATTGACTTAAGATTTTGTCAAAAACCGCAACAATAATTTCTTTTGTGCTTAACGATTTACCGTCTGCATAATCCTGAGCCACTTCAAGAATAACCGCACAAGCCAATTTTTGCCCGGCTTCCCAACGATTAAAAGTATCAACATCATGACTACTTAAAAAAGCTAACTGCTCAAGATCCTGATCTATTAATAACTTAATCGGGGCCGAAAAACCACGCAACAGAGAAGGCACCGGCGACTCTTTAACACCCATGAATTCAAAAGACTGTGTCGCCTCCGTTAACTCCAGAACGACCTCATCGCACGTCTCCTTCTCACCGGCTTGCTGGAACCCTAACACCTGACCGCGCTCCCCTAACAACCCTAGTCGAATCGGAATATGTAACGGCACTTTATTTTCATAACCGGGTATTTCACGGCAAAACTGACTAAAGGTGAGCGATAATTTTTGCTCAGCCGGCCGATAATCAACCGTCACACTGACTTGCGGTGTGCCTGCTTGCTGATACCAGCGTTTAAATTGCGACAAATCAACCTGATTAGCATCTTCCATTGCCTTAACAAAATCATTGCACGTCACCGCCTGACCATCATGGCGCTGAAAATACAAATCCGTTCCTGAACGAAAACCTTTGGCACCCAACAAGGTATGCAACATGCGCACAACCTCAGCGCCTTTTTCATAAATTGTCAGCGTATAAAAATTATTAATTTCAATGTAAGACTCCGGGCGAACAGGATGTGCTAATGGCCCTGCATCTTCTGCAAATTGTCGCGTTCTCAGCATGGTGACGTCTTCAATACGCTTGACCGCTCTTGAGGTATGATCTGCCGTAAACTCCTGGTCTCTAAAGACCGTTAGCCCCTCTTTTAGACTTAACTGAAACCAATCTCTGCAAGTAACCCGGTTGCCGGTCCAGTTATGGAAATATTCATGGCCGATAACGCCTTCGATATGTTCATAATCAGTATCAGTCGCCGTATCAGGACGTGCTAAAACAAACTTGGTATTAAAAACATTAAGCCCCTTATTTTCCATTGCGCCCATATTAAAATGACTCACCGCAACAATCATATAAAGATCTAAATCATATTCCCTGCCATAAACCTTCTCGTCCCATGCCATCGCATTTTTTAACGACTGCATAGCATGGGCGCACTTATCCAGATCATTCGGTTCAACAAAGACCTGTAACGCTATTTCACGTTCTGCCATTGTTGTATAACGATCTTCAATACTGACTAATTTTCCTGCAACCAATGCAAAAAGATAACACGGCTTCGGAAAAGGATCTTTCCAGGTCACCCAATGCCGACCATCATCTAAATCACCGTGCGCGACTTGGTTCCCATTAGATAATAACACCGGGTAAAGCACTTTATCGCCGATGATCGTTGTTGTGTAACAAGACATCACATCCGGGCGATCCAGAAAATAAGTGATCTTCCTGAAACCCTCAGCTTCACACTGTGTACAAAATAAACCATTACTCATATACAACCCTTCAAGGGCTGTATTTGCATGAGGGTTTAACGTGTTCTCAATAATTAATTCAAAAGCCGCCTCATGGGGAGGTGCCAATACTGTCAACGACTCATCATCAAGAGAAAAATCTCCCGTTGTCAATGCCTGACCATTTAACCGCACTGATTTTAGGCTCAGTTGCTCACCGGATAAAATCAACGGACCGCCCTTACTATGCTCTGGATTGGCAACAACTTTAAGCGTTGAAATAACACGGGTTTCAAATTCATCTAAAATAAAATTCAAATCCACCGTCTGAATAAGATACGCCGGCGGCAAATATTCCTTGAGATAAATTGTTTTCAAATGACTATCAAGCATATTTAATCAGACTCATTAATTTCATTATAACCGCTTACTATTGGCTTATCTTTTAACGAAAACAACGCCAACAGAACCCATCCGCCTATGAAAAACACACCGCCTACCGGAGTGACCATTCCCAACCCTTTCATATTAAAACACGCGAGTATATAAAGACTTCCTGAAAAAAAAACAATCCCAAGCAAAAAGAACCAACCGGCCCGTATTAATGATTTTTCATCCGGATTATATCGCAATAATAAAGCAACCCCCATTAAGGCCAACGCATGCCACATTTGATAGTCCACACCCGTTTTATAAATCGTCAACATCGCCGGTGACAACGACTCTCGCAAACCATGCGCCCCAAAAGCCCCCAACAACACCCCGGTTAAACCGGCAAGAGCGCCAACCAATAAAAAATTAATCTTCACCTAGCTCTCCTTTAACCGCGGCATCAATTGCACCAGATTACAAGGCCGGGTACGGTAATCCAACTGATCTTTTATTAGTGAATCCCAAGCCGTACGACACGCTCCTGATGAACCCGGCAGACAGAAGATATAAGTTCCATTCGCAACACCCGCAATAGCGCGCGACTGAATCGTCGAGGTTTTAATCGTCTGATATGAAATCATCCTGAAGACCTCGCCAAAACCATCCAATACTTTATCCAACAACGGTTGCACCGCTTCCGGTGTCCCGTCTCGCCCGGTTACACCGGTTCCACCGGTTGTCAAAATAACATCTATTTCAGGATTTGCTATCCATTGCGACGCTACGGAACGAATCTGATAAATATCATCCGGGACGATCTGTTTGTCGTGTAAAAAGTGCCCGGTTTTTTCCAAGCGCTCAACCAACACTTTTCCGGAAACATCATCGGCTTCAGATCGCGTATCGGAAATCACCATAACCGCAACGGCTAAAGGTTTAAACTCTCTTTCATGGCTCATCTTATTCAATCACTTCACTTAATATTAAAAACACAACAACGCACCGCTAGCCGTTACTGTAAAACAATAAAGAACGCATCCCGACCGCGCTGAATATTCAATAATAAACGATTGCTGGACATAGCGACTTTCTTAAAGTCCGGTAGGGTCTGTACCCGGTAACGATTAACCGACAAAATAATATCACCGGGCCTTAATCCGGCATTCCAGGCGTAGGAACCAGAATCAACCTGATTCACTAAAATACCGGGCACCCGATCTTTTTGCACTGCACTCAACACAACACCCGTCAATGTCTTGTGAATACTTTGACCCTTGGTAACTAACGAGACCGGCTTGCCCACAATGGCCTTAATGTTTTGTAGTCGGCCATTTCTAAGAATTGCTATATCAACCTGATCACCGATTTGTAATAAACCAATAATATTACGAATTTGATGGCTGTTCTTAATTTTAAGATTATTGACTAAACGAATAATATCTCCGGCTTCAAGACCGGCTCGTTCCGCCGATGAGCCCGCCTGCACACGACTAATGACCGCTCCGTAATTTTCCGCCAACTCAAAAGCCTTCACTAAGTCCGGCGTTAAATCCTGTGTTGAAATCCCTAAAAGGCCGCGGCGAACCTCGCCATACTGTACTAGAGAGTTTTTTAATGTCATCGCCATATTGGAGGGAATGGCAAAACCAATTCCTACATTACCTCCATTCGGCGCCAGAATAGCGGTATTAATTCCTATTAACTCTCCTTTCAGATTAATCAAGGCACCGCCTGAATTTCCAGGGTTAATTGAAGCATCAGTCTGAATAAAATCCTCATACCCTTCAATTCCCAACCCCGTTCGACCTAAAGCGCTAACAATACCGGACGTTGCGGTCTGTCCTAAACCAAATGGATTACCGATAGCAATAACAAAATCACCCACGCGTAGACGCGAAGAGTCAGCAACCGGCAACTCGACCAGATTATCTGCTGGGATTTGAATGACGGCGACATCGGCTTCCGGGTCCTTACCAATTAATTTCGCCTTGAATTGTCGCTTATCACTCAAGGTCACCAAAATTTCATCAGCTTTATCAATAACATGATTATTAGTCAAAACCAGACCTAACTGGCTATCAATAATAACCCCCGAACCTAAACTGCTATTTTGCTGGCGTTGTCGTTGCCGGGGCTGATAAAAACGCCGAAAAAAAGGATCTTGCATTAAGGGGTTATCATTGACTCGGATATTTTTTAAAGTCGATATATTAACAACCGCCGGCATACTTTTGTCTAAGATGGGTGCCAATGAAGGTAACGATTCACCTGCAACGGTCAACGGTAAGGTCGCCGCAACCGTTTGGATAAACCCCAGGCCTAATAGCAAGACCCAAAATAAAGCGCTAACACCGTATTTTTTATTCACCACCGCACGTCTCATTTAACACACCCTGTTTTTGTCTAAAAGGCCACCGTCATTCGGCTAGTCTCTCCGACTTACCGAATCATCTCATCCATTGCCTATTAATTTATCACATAAAACAAAAAAAACGCGCATTAAAGCACAGACGGCCTCTTTAGTATCCGCTAAATAAATAGACCTTAATTGGAGTGGCAATCAATTACCCAAAAATAGAGTGAATACTCCGTCTTGAACAACTTCTGACCGATAAGATTAAGAAAAAAACGAGGACATCGACATTGCAAAAAAACAGAAGGTCGACTAAAAATAAGACCCGCGCAAGAATGCTTTTTAATCACTGGATAACAATCAAAAAGCAATCTCAACAGGTAACAAGAACGCGTAATGCACCCCAACACTGTTGAGGGATAAAAAAGCTTATTTGATTTTAGCTTCTTTATAGTTGACGTATTTACGAACAACCGGGTCAAACTTCTTCATTTCTATTTTCTCAGGCATGGTCCGTTTGTTTTTAGTCGTCGTATAAAAATGACCTGTTCCTGCGCTGGAAACTAATTTAATTATATCTCTCATCGCTAATTCCCTTAAACTTTATTGCCACGTTTACGTATACCCGCAAGAACAGCATCAATCCCATTCTTATCAATGATACGCATACCTTTGCTTGAAACTTTCAAACGCACCCAACGGCGCTCCGTTTCAACCCAAAATTTATGCATATGCAAATTTGGATTAAAACGTCTTTTTGTTTTATTGTTCGCGTGCGAAACGTTATTTCCGGTAACAGGGCGTTTACCTGTTACTTGACATTCTCTAGACATGATTTCCCTCAACCACTTAAATTTTCTAAATTAGCCGACCTTTATACCAAATTATTAATTAATCGTAAAGACCTAACGAGTTTTAGTCTGATAAAATAGCTCTTATTATTCATTTACAACCCAAAGGTTCTGCCCACGTGAAAATTAAACTCGGCATCGTAATGGACGACATCAGCCTGATCAATATTAAAAAAGACACCAGCTTTGCGATGTTGCTAGAGGCTCAAGCCCGCTCTTGGTCACTATTTTACATGGAAATCAAAGACCTTTTTTTAAAAAATGGCCAAGCCTTTGCCCGCACACGCACATTAGAGGTCACCCCCGACCCGGCTGGCTGGTATCAGTTCAGTGATGATCAAGAAATGCCTCTGGCGGATCTCAATGTTATTTTAATGCGTAAAGACCCCCCCTTTAATCAAGACTATATCTACAGTACCTATTTATTAGAATTAGCCGAAAAAAGTGGCTCCTATATTGTCAACAGACCACAATCACTACGCGATGCCAATGAAAAACTTTACACCGCCTGGTTTCCACACTGTTGCACGGACATGCTGGTGACCAAGGAAGCCAACCGCATCCGTGAATTTCTTAACAAAAACCAGGACATTATATTAAAACCCCTGGACGGCATGGGCGGCACCTCCATCTTCCGTGTTCAACAAGACGATCCTAATCTCAGCGTCATCCTTGAAACGATCACGCGCTATAACCGTGAATTTATCATGGCACAAAAATACCTCCCTGAAATCAAAGATGGAGATAAACGTTTGCTCATGATCAATGGAGAACCTATTCCTTACACGCTGGCCAGAATTCCAGCTAAAGGCGAAACCCGCGGTAATTTAGCGGCCGGCGGCTTGGCTGAAGGACGTGAACTGACGGCCAGAGATCGATGGATTGCAGAGCAAGTCGGCCCCACACTAAAAGAAAAAGGCTTGGTTTTTGTCGGTTTGGATATTATTGGTGACTATCTGACTGAAATCAATGTAACCAGCCCCACCTGCGTTCAGGAGTTAGACCGACAATTTAATATTAATATCAGTGCCATACTAATGGATCATATCGAGACCCACTTAAACTCATAGGTTGTGATAGACCACCATGCAACTAACAAGACCTCGCGGTATAACAAACAATAAACTTTTATTGGCACTGATGCTTTCTTTCCTGGTGCACCTTGCGGTCTTAACACCCCTGAAACTCCCTGTTGTCACACCGACTAAAGTAGCACCACCCATTACTATTACACTCACTCAGTCCAAAGAACTAACACCGGCTAATCTCCCCGCTCAAACGACAGCAGCCGTCAAAAAGGTCATCACCACTACGGCGGATTCAACGCCAACAAAACAGCCTTTAAGAACAGCGCCCAAAAAAAATAATGTCCGCCACCCGAAAATACCCGCACCAAAGACCGCATCAAAACACCCCACCCTCAAAAAACAACCCAAAAACCTCTCCGTCAATACGCTGGTACAACAAATCAGTGACATGGGTCGCACTCTTAGCAACCAAGCCATTAACCCTAAAAACAGCCGAATTAAATTCTCGAATTCACTTTCCCAGGCGCATCAACACAAAGCGACATACTACATTAAGCAATGGCAGGCTAAGGTTGAACGCATTGGCAACCTTAACTACCCCGCCATTGCTCAAAGCCCTGGGTTTCGGGGAACGCTGTTGATTGATGCCGGAATCAATCCTGACGGCAGTCTCTATAGCATTAGGGTACGACAATCCTCAGGCAACAAAACCTTAGATGAAGCGGCTATAAATATTGTCCGCATGGGCGTTCCCTATTCACCGTTACCTAAAGAGCTTTTAGACGAAATAGATGTATTAGTTATAAGCCGAGTCTGGCAATTTTCTGATGAAACTGGTATATCTACTAGTCAGTAATTGTGTCTTCACAAACAAGCAGGAGGTCCGTACTGTTATGAAACAGCCACAATCATTTACCAATCAACTTCTGGTTGCCATGCCGCATATGGTTGATCCTAATTTTCACCAAACGGTCACACTGCTTTGCCAACATGATCAAAAAGGCGCTTTGGGCATTATCATTAATCGCCCTGCCAACATCAAAGCTCAAGATATTTTTCAACAAATGGATATTACCCTCACTCAGGATTTTTCAAATAACATTCCCGTCTATGCTGGCGGCCCCGTTCAACCCGATCGCGGTTTTGTTCTACATACACCCAGTGCCGACTGGGATTCTTCATTAATTATTTCTGATTACGTTGCCCTAACCACTTCACGAGATATTCTGGAAGCCATCGCCCTCAATGAAGGCCCGAAAAAGGCCCTCATTGCCTTAGGTTATTCCGGCTGGGGAGAAAACCAACTCGAACAAGAAATGATTGCTAACACTTGGTTAAACACCCCCTCTAATCAGGCTCTACTCTTTGATACCCCTATTAACCAGCGTTGGCAAAAAGCTGCTGAACAAATCGGTGTTGATATAAGTTTACTGACCTCAACCGCAGGACATGGCTAAATAATCACGATGCCGCTAACAAAAAAAGAACCCATCAATCTCAACGATACCTTTTTAGGCTTTGATTTTGGCCATAAAAAGATTGGTGTCGCCATTGCTCATATAGAAACTGCAATCGCCAACCCATTAACCACTGTCCCCGCCGTTAACCAAAAACCGAACTGGCAACAATTACAATTACTGATTGAAAAATGGCAACCGCAAGGCTTAGTTGTCGGCCAGTCAGTACAACAAGACGGCTCTGACAATCTGGTGACGCCACGCATTATAAAATTCTGTCGCCAACTCCACGGTCGATTTAACTTACCGGTCTATCAGGTCGATGAGACATTAACCACGTTTGAAGCTAAACAAATGCTATATAATGACCTCAATGTTTCGGCTAAAAAGCTCTGGAAAGTTCAAGATCAACTCGCTGCACAACGCATACTGCTAACCTGGATAAATGCACAACAACGTCCCCATGAACCCTAACGACCTTTCAATCCCTGAGTTACTCGATACACTTGAAGAACAATTACGCGCAACCCTTAACCATCGAAAACTAACCGACCCGTTAATGATCGGTATTCATAGCGGCGGCGTCTGGGTTGCCGAGCAAATGCACCAACGTTTAGGCCTGAGCAACCCTTTAGGCCTGCTGGATATTTCTTTTTATCGCGATGATTTTTCACAACTGGGAATTAACCCCTTTGTCAAACCCAGCCAACTACCCAAAGACATAGAGTCACGCGATATTATTCTCATTGACGATGTTTTTTATACCGGTCGAACCATTAGAGCAGCCCTCAATGAAATTTTTGATTATGGCCGCCCTAACCAAGTCATCTTAGGCATTTTAATAGAGCGCGATGGTCAGCAAATACCCCTTAAACCTGACTGTATCGGCGTTAATATTAAGCTACAACCCGGTGAACGCATTAAACTAACCGGCCCTAATCCATTAGCCATCACCATACAGAATACCGATGATTCCGAAGCCGCCTGACTCTATGACGACGCCCCACTCTCTGCAGTTTAATTCAGACCACCAATTACAACATCTGCTATCCATAGAAGGGCTCGACCAGCGACTATTAACCGAGATCATGGACAATGCCGAATCTTTTGCCAGCCTAGCCAATCAACCGGTTAAAAAATATCCGATCTTACGCGGCAAAACAGTTGTTAATCTTTTCTTCGAAAACAGTACCCGAACACGCACAACATTCGAATTGGCCGCCAAACGATTATCTGCCGATGTCATCAATATGAACATCGCCACTTCAGCAACGTCCAAAGGGGAAAGCCTTTTAGATACTATCCGCAACTTAGAGGCCATGCATGTTGATATGTTTGTGATCCGCCATGCCTTAAGTGGTGCTGCTCACTTTATCGCTCAACATGTAGCCCCGGGAATCAGTGTCATTAACGCCGGCGACGGCAATCATGCTCACCCGACACAAGCTCTGTTAGACATGTTTACTATTCGACGACACAAAAATGATTTTTCTTCATTACGCATCGCGATCATTGGCGACATTCTTCACTCCCGCGTTGCACGCTCCCAAATTCAGGCACTGTCCATTTTAGGTGCCAAAGAAATTCGGGTTATCGCCCCGAAGACATTACTCCCGATTGAGGTTAACGCCTTAGGCGTCAGTGTGTCTCATACGCTTGAAGAAGGTCTGCAAGACATTGATGTCGTCATCATGTTACGTCTACAAAAAGAACGCATGTCCGGCGCCCTCCTGCCCAGTGAAAGTGAATATTTTAATTGCTTTGGACTGACTCAGGAAAAATTGGCGATCGCAAAACCCGATGCCATTGTTATGCACCCCGGGCCCATTAATCGTGGCGTTGAAATTTCATCTGAGGTCGCTGACGGTCCGCAATCCGTTATTCTGCAACAAGTCAGCTACGGTATCGCCATACGCATGGCCATCATGTCATTGATTATGCAAACACCCGGGAGACACCATACATGACCGCTGTATTGATTACCGGCGGGCGCATTATCGACCCCGCCAATGCCATTGATAAAGTCGGTGACTTATTCATCAAAAACAACCGAATTATTTCGCTTTTTGATCGTCCAAATGACTTCACCGCAGTACAGACCATTAATGCAAAAGACCACATTGTCTGCCCGGGCCTTATTGATCTGAGCGCTCATTTACGTGAACCCGGGCAAACACAAAAAGCAACCATCCTCTCTGAAACGACAGCCGCACTTAAAAGTGGTATAACCACACTGTGTTGCCCGCCTGATACCCACCCGATCAATGATACCCCTGCCGTTACTGAATTTATACTGGACAAAGTAGAACATGCCAATGCAGCAACCGTCTTACCGATTGGTGCGTTAACGCAAGGACTGGAAGGCACCAAGCTCAGCGCCATGGCAGCTTTACACAAAGCCGGTTGCATTGGCTTCAGCAATGCACACAACCCAATTAAAAACACATTGGTTTTACGCCGCACTCTGGAGTACGCAGCCAGCCACAATCTTTGCGTCATTATTCGCCCTGAAGATCCCTGGCTTCAAGATCAAGGCTGTGTTCACGAAGGTATACCAGCGTCTCGATTTGGTCTGCCAGGAATCCCAAAGGCTTCTGAAATCATTGCTATACAACAAAGCCTCGCTTTATGTGAACTGACTGGCTGCCGAATTCACTTTTCCCAACTCAGTTGCAGTGAATCTGTCAATTTACTAAAAGCGGCCAAACACAAACAATTACCCGTTTCAGCCGATGTTGCCATTCACCAATTATTTTTCACCGAGAACGAACTCAATACCTTTGATAGCGCGCTCCATGTACGCCCTCCTTTTCGAACTGAAACTGATAAACAAGCCTTACTAGATGGGTTAAAGGGCGGTGTTATTGATGCGGTCTGTTCAGCGCACCAACCTCATGACGCTGATGCCAAACTGGGAGCATTTCCCTCGACACAACCAGGAATTTCTGCTCTGGAAACACTTTTGCCGTTAATCCTTAAACTCATCGAGACAAAGGCTTTATCGTTAAGCCAAGGAATTTCTTGGGTAACACAAAATCCAGCGAGCATTCTAGCCCTGAAACAGGGCAGCTTAACCACTGGCAGTCCAGCAGACATTTGTATTTTTAATCCCGAACTAACATGGACCGTTAATGAAAACAACTGGCTAAGCCAAGGCCGAAATACACCGCTCTGGGGTCAAACCATCAAAGGAAAAGCCACCCAAATCATTAAATCAGGGCAGGTTTTTTCCTCATAGAGCTAACGCTTCGGTAAATTAACAAAATATCAATTATCGTCATCGCCAAGTTGGGCTTGTTCAGAGATATTTTTAGGAATTGCTTTTTTAACTTTAACGCCAAGTTCAACAAAACTATTGGCTTGTCTAATTAAGTTGCCTTGTCCCTGCGTTAATTTTCCCATTACCCCCGTATAGGTTTTATTAACCGTACTGAGTTGATTACCCAATTTATCGAGATCCTCAACAAAGCCGCGAATTTTATCGTACAAACTCCCGGCCTTTTCAGCAATAATCCGGGCATTTTCATTGCGGCGTTCATAACGCCAAATATTCTCAATCGTTCTTAAGGTAGCCAGCAACGTAGTCGGCGTCACCACGATAATCTTATGCTCAAAGGCATCAGCAAACACCTTTTCATCGGCCTGAAAAGCAGCCATAAAAGCCGCTTCAATCGGCATAAACAGCAAGACAAAATCCAAGGAGCGCAACCCTTTTAGACTGCTGTAATCCTTTTCACTCAGACCTTTAATATGCTGTCGAACCGCGAGGGTATGTTCTTTTAGCGCTTTAATACGTTCGCCGTCATCCTCTGTTGAACAGTAGCGCTCATAAGCAACCAATGAGACTTTGGAATCAACCACGACATCTTTGTCACCCGGTAAGCGTATAATGACATCAGGCTTAAACAAGCTATTATCATCATTTCGAAAAGCGCCTTGCGGGTCATACTCAATGCCCTTTCGTAGCCCCGACTCTTCAAGCACTTTTTCTAAAATCATTTCCCCCCAGTTACCTTGGGTTTTATTATCTCCTTTCAAGGCTCGGGTTAAATTTAATGCCTCTTGGTTCATCTTTTGGGTATCTTGCCTGAGCTGGCTTATTTCTTCTCTTAAGGTAACTCGATCACGCGTTTCATGTTCATAAACATGTTCAATACGTTTTTTAAAATCACCTAATTGCTCTTTAAGCGGTGAAACAATTTCATTCAGACTGCTGTTGTTTTGTTCTTTAAACTGTTTGGTCTTGGCCTCAAAAATCTGATTCGCTAAATTCTCAAACTGCAGTTTTAATTGGATTTCCGCATCCTGCAGTAATTTAAGCTTTTCTGCACCGTGTTTTTGCTGCTCTTCAAGCCGCGCTTGTAATTGCGCTGTTAAGATATTGGCACGGGTGAGTTGCTCTTGCAGGCATTCACACTGCTGATTACGCTCATCAAGAATCAGTAATTTTTCTTTGGCTATTAACAGGTGCTGCTCAAGTTCTCGCCGACTACGCTGCGACCACAGGCCCATCATAAGCAACCCCAGTAGACAACCCAAGCCAAGGGCAGTTAATACATGCGTGTTCTCAATCAGATAAGAAAAAATATCCAAAAATCACCTTATTACGGTCATTATGCCCAAGATTCAAAGACCCGCATTGCTGCATGAATCGTTTCATCTAAATCTTCTTGACGATGAGCCGATGACACAAAACCGGCTTCAAACGCAGAAGGCGCCAAATAAACACCTTGCTCAAGCATGCCATGAAAAAAACCTTTGAATTGCGACTGGTCACAAGCCATCACTTGCGCAAAATTGCTAACAGATTCATCCCTTGTAAAGAAAAGTCCAAACATAGCGCCCACTGAATTATGGGTCATCGCAATATTATTACGGGTTGCAACGGAGGCAATCCCCGCTAATAAATAATTTGTCGAGGCCGTGAGCTGATCATAAAAATCAGGTTTCGAAATCAAGTTAAGCGTGGCTAAACCGGCCGCCATTGCAACCGGGTTACCCGATAGCGTACCGGCCTGATAAACAGGGCCCAATGGCGCAATAGCTTCCATTATTTCACGCCGGCCACCAAAAGCACCTACGGGCATACCACCCCCTAGAATTTTACCTAAGGTAGTCAAGTCAGGTCTCACACCATAATGGCCTTGCGCTCCGGATAAACTAACACGAAACCCGGTCATGACTTCGTCAAAAATAAGCACAGCACCGGCATCATCACAAACGCTGCGAAGACCTTCCAAAAAACCTGAAACCGGTGGAATACAATTCATATTGCCAGCAACCGGTTCAACAATAATGGCGGCAATTTCAGACCCTATCGAATTAAAAACCTCCTCAACACCCTGAAGATCATTATAAGTCAGCGTAATGGTTTCAGCGGCCAAGGCTTCAGGAACCCCAGGAGAACTGGGCACCCCCAATGTCAACGCCCCAGACCCTGCTTTAACTAACAGTGAATCTGAATGGCCGTGGTAACACCCTTCAAATTTAACAATTTTATCTCTACCGGTATAGCCACGGGCTAACCGAATCGCACTCATGGTCGCCTCGGTACCCGAACTCACCATACGAACCAAATCAATAGAGGGAATCAAGTCACAGACTTTAGCGGCTAACGTTGTTTCAATTTCAGTCGGCGCACCAAAACTCAAACCCTGAGTGGCCGCACGGGTAACGCTCGCTATAACCTCAGGATGCGCATGACCGACTATCATGGGCCCCCATGAGCCAACATAATCAATGTAGCGTTTCCCGCTGGAATCAAAAATATAAGGGCCTGCTGCACGGTCAATAAAGACAGGATCGCCACCGACCCCCTTAAAAGCTCTCACCGGTGAATTCACACCGCCGGGAATGACTTGTTGGGCACGGGAAAATTGGGAATTATCACTCATAAAGATCAATAGAAAAATTGTAAAATGAAGATGACTTCGTGAAACTCATCATACAACAAGTCCAGTTGTTATGCGTATTAAAAGTATCGGGCAAAAAAAAACCCAGATAACAAATATCTGGGTCTTAAATTAAAAGCCTGGCAGTTCCCTACTTTCACATGGATAAATCCACACTATCATCGGCGCTAAACGGTTTCACTTCCGAGTTCGGAATGGGATCGGGTGGGGCACGTTCGCTATGGCCACCAGGCAAATCGTTTTGGCAAAATATCCTTATCTCACCGTAACAGTCCTCATCAATCATCCTTCGAAGAACTGTCGGAATCTGTAAACTGTTCAAGCTAAGCTAATATTATCAACTTCACCCAAACTACTTGGGTGTTATATGGTCAAGCCTCACGGGCAATTAGTACTGGTTAGCTTCACGCATTACTGCGCTTCCACACCCAGCCTATCAACCTGATAGTCTCTCAGGGCCCTTCAGGGTACTTAAAGTACCAGTGAGATCTCATCTTGGGCGAGGTTTCCCGCTTAGATGCTTTCAGCGGTTATCCTGTCCGAACATAGCTACCCGGCAATGCCACTGGCGTGACAACCGGAACACCAGAGGTTCGTCCACTCCGGTCCTCTCGTACTAGGAGCAGATGCCCTCAAATCTCAAACGCCCACGGCAGATAGGGACCGAACTGTCTCACGACGTTCTGAACCCAGCTCGCGTACCACTTTAAATGGCGAACAGCCATACCCTTGGGACCTGCTCCAGCCCCAGGATGTGATGAGCCGACATCGAGGTGCCAAACACCGCCGTCGATATGAACTCTTGGGCGGTATCAGCCTGTTATCCCCGGCGTACCTTTTATCCGTTGAGCGATGGCCCTTCCATTCAGAACCACCGGATCACTAAGACCTACTTTCGTACCTGCTCGATGTGTCTATCTCGCAGTCAAGCACCCTTATGCCTTTGCACTCATTGCATGATTTCCGACCATGCTGAGGGTACCTTCGTGCTCCTCCGTTACTCTTTGGGAGGAGACCGCCCCAGTCAAACTACCCACCATACGCTGTCCCCGATCCGGATAACGGACCTGGGTTAGAACTTCAAACATACCAGGGTGGTATTTCAAGGTTGACTCCACAGAAACTAGCGTTCCTGCTTCAAAGTCTCCCACCTATCCTACACAAGTAGGGTCAAAGTCCAGCGTAAAGCTATAGTAAAGGTGCACGGGGTCTTTCCGTCTAGCCGCGGGTACACTGCATCTTCACAGCGATTTCAATTTCACTGAGTCTCGGGTGGAGACAGTGTGGCCGTCGTTACGCCATTCGTGCAGGTCGGAACTTACCCGACAAGGAATTTCGCTACCTTAGGACCGTTATAGTTACGGCCGCCGTTTACCGGGGCTTCGATCAAGAGCTTCTCCGAAGATAACCCCATCAATTAACCTTCCGGCACCGGGCAGGCGTCACACCCTATACGTCCTCTTTCGAGTTTGCAGAGTGCTATGTTTTTGATAAACAGTCGCAGCCACCATTTTATTGCAACCCTATTCGGCTCCACGAGCAAGTCGCTTCACCTATAGGGCGTACCTTCTCCCGAAGTTACGGTACCATTTTGCCTAGTTCCTTCACCCGAGTTCTCTCAAGCGCCTTAGAATTCTCATCCCACCCACCTGTGTCGGTTTGGGGTACGGCCACAATTAACCTGAAGCTTAGAGGTTTTTCTTGGAAGCATGGCATCAATCACTTCATCTCTTCGAAAAGAAACTCGTCATCACACCTCAGAATATAGACTCCCGGATTTACCTAAGAGTCCTCCCTACGTGCTTAAACCAACTATTCCAACAGTTGGCTGACCTAGCCTTCTCCGTCACCCCATCGCAGTTAATTGCGGTACAGGAATATTAACCTGTTTTCCATCGACTACGCCTTTCGGCCTCGCCTTAGGTACCGACTAACCCTGCGTCGATTAGCGTTGCGCAGGAAACCTTGGGTTTTCGGCGTGGGGGTTTTTCACCCCCATTATCGTTACTCATGTCAGCATTCGCACTTCTGATATCTCCAGCCAACTTCTCAATTGACCTTCGCAGACTTACAGAACGCTCCTCTACCACCATACTAAAAGTATGATCCGTAGCTTCGGTACTATGCTTAGCCCCGGTAAATCTTCCGCGCGAGCCGACTCGACCAGTGAGCTATTACGCTTTCTTTAAAGGATGGCTGCTTCTAAGCCAACCTCCTGGCTGTCTGGGCCTTCTCACATCGTTTCCCACTGAGCATAGATTTTGGGACCTTAGCTGACGGTCTGGGCTGTTTCCCTTTTCACAACGGACCTTATCACCCGCTGTGTGTCTCCCGTGCTAAAACTTATTGGTATTCGGAGTTTGCATCGGGTTGGTAAGTCGGGATGACCCCCTAGCCGAAACAGTGCTCTACCCCCAATAGTTATACACGAGGCGCTACCTAAATAGCTTTCGAGGAGAACCAGCTATCTCCGGGCTTGATTAGCCTTTCACTCCAATCCACAGCTCATCCCCTCATATTTCAACATAAGTGGGTTCGGTCCTCCAGTAGGTATTACCCCACCTTCAACCTGGCCATGGATAGATCGCCCGGTTTCGGGTCTAATCCTAGCGACTAATTCGCCCTATTAAGACTCGCTTTCGCTACGCCTCCCCTATTCGGTTAAGCTCGCCACTAAGATTAAGTCGCTGACCCATTATACAAAAGGTACGCAGTCACACGTCCGAAGACATGCTCCCACTGCTTGTACGCATACGGTTTCAGGATCTATTTCACTCCCCTCTCCGGGGTTCTTTTCGCCTTTCCCTCACGGTACTAGTTCACTATCGGTCAGTAAGGAGTATTTAGCCTTGGAGGATGGTCCCCCCATATTCAAACAGGATTTCACGTGTCCCGCCCTACTCGATATCACTATAAAAGCTTTTTCACATAAGGGGCTATCACCCTCTATGGCCAGACTTTCCAGACTGTTCTGTTAAAACTAATATAGCTTATGGGCTAATCCCCGTTCGCTCGCCGCTACTAAGGGAATCTCGGTTGATTTCTTTTCCTCCGGGTACTTAGATGTTTCAGTTCTCCGGGTTCGCTTCTAATGACCTATGTATTCAGTCATTGATGACCAGGTTATCCTGGCCGGGTTTCCCCATTCGGAAATCCACGGATCAAAGTTAGTTTGCAAACTAACCGTGGCTTATCGCATGCTACAACGTCCTTCATCGCCTCTTACCGCCTAGGCATTCACCGTATGCGCTTATTCACTTGACCATATAACCCCAACCAGTCTGGTTGTGACTATATAATCGCTGACAATTTCGCTTTGCTTGAGAACTCACCAATAACTTCCTGCATACAGTCCGACTCATCATCAAACTAAACACAATCCATTACTGCTTCATTCTTTCTTTATTACAGTTTACAGATTCCAAATTTTTAAAGAGCAATTGTTGAGTTTCCTCACCAATTCTATAAAAGCTATACCCGTAACTTAAATTCCGTCACGTAACCTCTATAGAGTTGGTGGAGCCAGGGAGGATCGAACTCCCGACCTCCTGCGTGCAAGGCAGGCGCTCTCCCAGCTGAGCTATGGCCCCTCTCTATTGCGTGCAAATAAAAAAACCACTAACGTGGCCATTTCATCTAACAAGCGTCCAGTCCCAGAAAATGTCCAAAAACTTTCCACAAAATGATCTTTCAACCACATTGCGCAAAATTGGTGGGCCTGGGAGGATTTGAACCTCCGACCTCACCCTTATCAGGGGTGCGCTCTAACCAACTGAGCTACAGGCCCAGGCTCATTGCTTTATTCAATCAAAATAATTTGTTGTGAGTACTAAGATAGGCGTGCGCCTAACATTTTGTAAGGAGGTGATCCAGCCCCAGGTTCCCCTAGGGCTACCTTGTTACGACTTCACCCCAGTCATGAATCACAAAGTGGTGAGCGACCTCCCGAAGGTTAGTCTACCCACTTCTTTTGCAACCCACTCCCATGGTGTGACGGGCGGTGTGTACAAGGCCCGGGAACGTATTCACCGCGA
>ENA-OREN01000967-OREN01000967.1-marine-metagenome-genome-assembly--contig:-NODE-967-length-36355-cov-6.847456_pt1 | contig 36355 bp, 33 predicted proteins | sample MGYA00248624_ERZ508555 | MGnify/ENA primary metagenome ERZ508555 (study PRJEB26222, sample SAMN06267773) | marine metagenome | isolation source: Saanich Inlet, British Columbia, Canada | place... | reverse complement strand
TGGTGCCCCCGAGGCGATTCGAACGCCTGACCTACGGATTAGGAATCCGTTGCTCTATCCTGCTGAGCTACGGGGGCAATATATTTATTTACAATAGTTTATGTAATTTTATTGAGAGTAAAATAATTTAAAATTTAATTTTTTGCCACCAGTTTGCCACTTATTTACAGATCCAATTTTGAACAAGTAAATTGTAATCATTTTTAATGGGGGAATCAATTAGAACCTAGTGGCCATTTTGTTTATGTAGGCGCAGTGTAGGCAAGAGAGATCAAACAAGTGAGGGTTTTTGTTGGTTATGCCGTAGCTAGTGTTGCCCCCTGCTTTAACGATATTTTTCCACACAAACTAGATATAATTATTCAGAAGTTGGAAAAATACAGGTGGTCAACTATGGAACTGTAGTTGGCGTAAGAGATATTGATATTATTGGTGATACATCTTCTGCCGGTGGTCTGCTTGGTGGAGTAGCCGGATTGTATTCACCTGGACCTAACTCCAAATAGATGAAAATGTAATTTTTACTATTACTCTCCCAACGCTGAGATCATGTAACGGACCAATCGTTGAATTTTAAGAGATAATTTTTGCGCTAAATTCGGTTTGAATAGCGAAGTTTCGAACTCAATCGGTCCATCGGTAGGTCTCTTATTCCCTGTGGAAAGATATGTGTTCTCAGGTAGGTCAATTCATTATCGACTTCATCTTCTGGTAAATCTATATACCAGGCTTTATGGCCTTCTTTTTCACCAGTATTCCAACGATACTTCCTTTGCTTTAATACATCTTTTTTACCGAAAGGTGCGCCTAATGCCCATAAACGAATTTTTGTTTTCAGTGCATTATCAATTAATCGTTTTAATACAAGTTCGCCAGATTTTAATAATGGACGAGAAAGAATTTCAATCCCAGCCTGACAGTCAATAGTGGCACGATGCCCTTCAAAGAAAAAACCGTACTTATAAGCTATGTACTCCAGTTTTAGCCCCGAGATATTTTCTTCTTTCCAATTGATGTCTTTCATGGAACAACCCCAGTGAATATTTTCAAATTCATCTGACAAGTCTTCACAAAAAGGGCGGTCAAAACTTGCGTTATGCGCGATAACAATTTCAGCATCAGCTAATAAAGTTTTAACCTTATCAAGATTAATTGAATGTCCTTTTACCATTTCATCCGTAATACCTGTGAGTTGAGTGATAAATTCAGGAATTAATATGCCAGGATCATTGAACTCATTATATTCGGGGAGAATACGGTAGATACGGCCATTCGCATCAAACTCGAAAGGTATCATAGCAAGTTCTATTATTTTATCTGAATCAGAATTTAGACCCGTGGTTTCGGTGTCTAGAAAGATTCCAATTCTTTTTTTGCTTACGTCATCTTTGAAGTAATGCGAAGTGGGCTTTAATCGCTTTGTAATGCGATAGTCACCAGTAGCTTCGAGTTTTTTAATATATTCATCCATAAAGTTTCAATGTCCCCTTTGGGTTGGAAGCAGACCTATGTCGATTGCCATGGTAATTACAAAACTTTTCCAAATCACCTTCCATTATTAACTTGGTAGTCAATATTACAAAGCGCAGACATAAGTTCCTCTATAAATTATAAATGGATGGATATAGATATTTTAATGAAATTTACGAATATAAGCAAAGTGGTTGGAAAATAGCGTTAAAGCAGGGGGCAACACATTTATTTATAATAGTTTATATAATTTTCCTAAAAAGAAAATAACTTAAAATATAATTATTTGCCATCTGGACTTTAGAAGTAATCTTAGGACGATCAACAGTCACCCGTATTGACAAAAATAAAAAGGTGGCTTAAAACTATGCGAAGCTGTCGCTTAATAACTTCCAAATAAGGTTGGGACAGTCTCAAAATGTCCGAAGATCCCGACAACCCAAACGCCAAGAGATACAAAACCGAACTCATCGTTATCATCGCTCTGATGATTATTGTTGCAGTTTTTATTGTAGTACAGGTGATGCCACAGTTTTAAAGAAGCCAATACCCTTTACAAATCCAACTTATTTTTCAGTCCACGTATTATCGGTAAAATTAAAAACGCCAAAATGACAATGGGGAACTTATATTTCGTGGGAGACCAGTCAGGACTTACACCAAATAACGAATAACCCCAGCCCGGCCAATACTCACCTGTGGCGCTGACGATCATGTACGCCAAAGCTATTGATATGATCAGAGCAATATTTTGATTAATAAATTTCATTTTTTCTTATCACTGCTCTCCGCTGAAAAAATCCAAAACACATAGACCGATTACTGTTCAATGCAGACAATAAATTAGAGCTGGCCTGCATATTTTATGAGTAAAAAGAATTTTTCGGATCCCTACTGGAACAACCCTCTATAACCGGGAATTATTTTCCTCACAATTGATAAAACAGACCATCTTTTCCGCTTTTTATTGGGTCCTGTTCCTTTCAACTGTCAAAACCTTCTAAATTCACCCTGATTATGAATAATTGATTTTGGCATGCAATTAGTAAAGGTTTTTAAAAAATTTTTGTCCGTAATTTTGGTTTAGGCATTTGAATATCTATAGAAACATCTGACCACTCGCAATCACCCATCTTCTCTTCCAGCTTTTGGTGCAAGTCAAGGATGGTCATTCCACCTGATTCATAATCCACTAACTTTTCTTTTGAAATTGAAACAAAACTATACTCTGTTTTTTCAACAGGCAAACGCAAGCTTCCATCCTCGCCAAATTCACCATAGGACTCACACCTGCTGATTAACTGCTTAAGAGTTTTCACGCTCCTAGTAATATTATTTTTTGAGATCATTATCAACCTTCCTATCTCTATCAAAATATTCGATTTCTAAATTCTCTTGTTTTGCAGCTTCAATAACTTTGGAATAGAGTTTTTTGTAGGCCACGCGGCTGGATTGAATCGACATATCGCCCTCGCCCGCTCTTGCGCCCGTTCCCACCAGTAAATAGCCCACTGTATTTTCATCGGCATTACCGACATGGATTAGAATAAATTCAAATCCAGGCACTTTCTGTACATGCAACATCCCCTGATGAGTATCTGAAAACTTTTTTTCATATCGAGCATGAAAACCTCCGGTAGTGCGAAGTCATACCTTTATACGAACCTGCAGAGATACGTGTTTCTGATGCCACTTTCTCTTCGCGATATTCATCTTCAAGACCAAAGCATTGAAATACATCATCTAAGTAGATAGCACTTATTGTTGCATCTTTGTCACTGGTAAAACGCTCGACAAACAGTTTCATTTTCAAACTCAAATATTTTTCTCTGGGATTAGGCATACCATCACGTTTATCTACCTATATTGAACATATTATATAGACAATATGCCCAAATCAAGCAACTGCACTTTGACATACGGTAAGGGGAGTACTATCATAAAGCCTTCTAAAACAGGAACCGGGAGATTACATATATGATCAAGGTTCGAGCGAGCCAGATATTCACCCACTCTATGGAAGATGTGGTCGCAGCAAAAAAACTATTAGATGCCGGCACTTCATTTGAAGAGACCGTTGAAAAATACAGCACCTGCCCTTCTAAAAAAAATGCTGGGGATTTAGGGTGGATGCCTGAAGGAAATCTGCAGTCCATTATGGGGCAGGAAATATCCAAAGATCAGTTAGGTGAAATCATTGGACCCGTGCACTCCCAATACGGCTATCATATTTTAAGAATCTCTGAGATCGAAGTTGAAAAAATTGAAGGACCTTTCACTCCTGATCTGGCCATGGAAGAAGCAAATCGAATTTTTCCAGATATCCATTCTTTACTTTTCAAGCAATTCCATATTGGAATGCCCGTCACCCCATATAAACCAGAAGAAACCATAAGCTCCGTTTGCAAAACTCATAACACCCCTGTACAAGCTGCCCTAGATGCCTTGAACAAGGAGTTCTCTGAAAAAAATGTTTCGATCATTACTTGTGAAAAGCTTAAAGAAAAAATGGATTCAGGGGAAAAACCTGTTCTATTAGACATCCGCGAAAGCTGGGAACGTGATATTTCGAAGATAGAAGGTTCGCATATTATCAACGCCGAGAATAACGAACATGTTTTAAGTTCTTTTGAAAAAGATCGCGAAATGGTACTTATCGATTGGAAGCAGGATCGTAGTCCCAGTTTTCAGAAATGGTTGACACAACGTGGATACACCAACGTCCAGTGCCTAGAGGGTGGAATAGACCTTTGGTCAGAAAAGATTGACACTCACAACAACCGTTATGATATCGACGAAGACGATGGCTACCGATATGAAGACATTTTGGATGAGCCAGACGATCACGAAGGCCACGACCATGAGGGACACGACCACGATCATCCGGAGGGTTAAACCTACCCTGACTCTATGCACTCCCAAGATCCGCTGTTAGATATTCAAAATCTCAGCACCTTTTTTCATACCGAAGAAAACATTGTTCGCTCGGTCCGAAATGTAGACCTGACTATTTATCCTGGTGAAACGGTTGCTTTGGTTGGCGAATCCGGTTGCGGCAAATCCGTCACCGCTTTAAGCGCAATGCGTCTCGTACCCATGCCCCCGGGAAATTTTGAAAACGGTCGCATCCTGTTCAAAGGGAAAGACCTGCTTCAAGCATCAGAACTAGAGATGCAAAAAATTCGTGGCAACGAAATCGGCATGATTTTTCAGGAGCCGATGACCTCATTGAATCCAATTTTCACCATTGGCGACCAGATAATCGAAGCCATTTGTCTGCATCAAGATAAATCCCACGACGAAGCAAGAATACTTGCATTAAAAGTATTGAAAAAAGTAGCCATGCCTTCGCCCGAAACGCGTATCGATCAATACCCACACGAATTATCGGGCGGCATGAAACAACGGGTTATGATTGCCATGTCTATTGCCTGCAAACCATCTCTTTTAATTGCAGATGAACCCACAACCGCACTCGACGTCACCATTCAAGCGCAAATCCTAGACCTGCTAGATGAGTTGAGAAAAGAAACTCAAATGTCCATTCTGCTCATCACACATAATCTCGGTATTGTTGCTCAATATGCAGATCGTGTCGCAGTCATGTATTCAGGCAAAATTGTAGAGCTGGCCTCGGTCGAGAATATTTTCGCATCACCTTCGCACCCCTACACTAAAGGGCTGCTCAACTCATTGCCCAAAGACACGATAAGCGTCAAACTCGAAACCATACCCGGAGCCGTTCCGCATCCTGCTTTCTTGCCAGAGGGTTGCGCGTTTCATCCGCGTTGCGCTGAAAAGATGGGCGAATGTGAACGAGAAATCCCTGAACTACAATCCCTTGATAGTAACCCGAAACACCAAACCGCTTGCTGGCTCTATAACAAAACGCCCGCCTTATGAAAAAGATATTGCAGGTACAATCGTTAAAAAAATATTTTCCCATCTATGGTGGGCTACTCTCGCGGGTAATCGGTGAGGTTAAAGCGGTAGATGATGTCTCCTTCGACATAAACGAAGGTGAAATATTGGGACTGGTTGGGGAATCCGGTTGCGGCAAAACTACAGTCGGCCGCATGACCCTTCGCCTACTTGAACCTACTTCGGGGAAAGTCCTCTTTGAAGGGACAGATCTTTTAAGTTTGAAAGGCAAAGAGCTGGCAATGATCCGCCCCAAAATGCAGATCATTTTTCAGGACCCTTACAGCTCACTCAATCCACGCTTCACAGTAGAAAGAATCATCGGTGAGGCTCTCTCGGTTCACGGTTTAGCTCAGGGAAGCGAACTAAGAAAGAAAATAGAAGCTCTCATGGAAAAAGTGGGGCTTTCTAAAATGTATTTAAAACGCTTTCCTCACGAATTTTCAGGTGGGCAAAGGCAACGGATTGGCATTGCCCGTGCCCTGGCGCTGAATCCTAAATACATTGTTTGTGATGAACCCGTTTCAGCATTGGATGTTTCTATTCAGGCACAGATAATAAATTTACTTCAGTCTCTGCAAAAAGAAGACAACCTTTCTTTAATGTTTATTTCGCATGATTTGAATGTGGTAAAGCATCTGTCCCAAAGAACGGCGGTCATGTACCTCGGTAAAATTGTAGAGTTGGCACCAACAGAATTACTCAACCGAAAAGCCGCGCACCCATATACACAAGCATTGCTCGCTTCTAAACCATCGCTGGATCCTACAAACAGAAAACGCCCGAAACCCCTTCAGGGGGATGTCCCCTCCCCCCTCAATCCGCCATCAGGCTGCCACTTCCATCCCCGCTGCCCCAACGTAGTGGATCGGTGCAAAACAGAAACTCCTCGTCAAATTGAACTTGAAGAAGGACATACCGTATATTGCCATCTTTACGACGACTAACCCCAGATCATATAAACACAAGATTTAATTTGTGACCAGTTTTAGACCAATTATCGAAGAAATAAGCATCAGAAGGAAGAAAATACGTGAGGCCATAACTGGCCCCATAAAAAAGACAATACCTACCACTGCTGTGCCTAAAGCACCAATTCCCGTCCACACCGCATAACTGGTTCCAAGAGGAATGGTTTGAGTAGCTCTCGTAAAAAAATAAAATATCAAAATACTTAAAACTAAAAATGTTACAGAAGGCCAAACTTTCGAAAAATTATCCGAAAGTTTTTAGGAGTTGGTTAAAATATTTTCAAAAAAACCCGCCAAAACCAAATATGACCAACTCATAAACTCACTCCTGACGTTTTAAAAATACACATACTCTTATTTATATAGCTTAATACTTTATAAAGAATGCCTCTAAAACTAGAGATACCAATAAAAATACAATAAAATACGTTAAATTTATGATTTTACGCTAATTAAAGAACCCAAATTAACCGTTATTAAAAATCTAAAGGTAAACAATTGGAAAATTGAGTTTTAGTCCAGCTTATGTCAAATTTTCTATAAATCAGAAAGATTTCAATAATTACTAGATTATGGAAAAGGTAGCAGAAGTTTGGACAAAATGTTAGATTTCATATTTCAGATTTATTTAAATAATTAATTTATAAAAAAAAGGATAAACGTTGGATAAAGCTTCCTTTACAGGGATTGTTGCCGGTCTCGCATTGATTGTTATTTCGATTTTGCTCGGTGGTGATCTAATGAGTTTTTTTAATGCTCCCGGTCTGATGATCGTTGTTGGAGGAACTCTGGCTGCAATTCTAATAAATTTCCAATTTGAGGATGTAAAAGCTGCTTTCAAAGCAGCTGCTTTAGTTTTTAAATCTCAGAAATTAGACCCCAATGAATTAATAGCTACTATGGTTGAACTTTGTACTGTAAGTCGCAGACAAGGCCTTGTAGCTTTAAGCAAAATGCAAATTGAAGATCGTTTCCTTAAAAAAGCATGTGGCCTGATATCAGACGGTGCCAAAGAAGATGTTATACGGGACGCACTTAATATTGAAATTGAGTCAATGAAACAAAGGCATGCTATACAGCAAGATGTTTTTGTTAAAATGGCAGCATTCGCACCGGCATTTGGAATGATAGGTACACTGATTGGTCTTGTGCAAATGCTGCAAAATTTAAGTGATCCATCTTCAGTAGGGCCTTCCATGGCAGTGGCTTTGTTAACCACTTTTTATGGTAGTTTTTTTGCATTTATGATTTGTACTCCTATAGCCGGCAAATTGAAATCTAGGACAGGTTCAGAAGTTATGAACCTTGAGATTATGTTTGAGGGAGCAGCATCTATCGTTCAAGAAAATAACCCTATGATTGTCTACGAAAAACTTTCTTCATACATCCCATTAAGTTCACGTCGCGCCATGGCAGAAACTAAACGTTAATGACAAGGTCTACTAATTAGTAATAGAAATAAATTTTTAATGGTCATTAAAAATGCGTGAAAGCGTGCAAATGCTCAAAGAACAACTCCTACTTAAGGGGAAGGAATTGCAAAGGCTTAATGCTGAAAAAGAAAAGCATGACGCCAAAATGCAGTACGTTATTACAGCCAGCAATGAAAAAATTGAGGACCTCAAAGCAACCATTTCTGAGAAAGAAGGCGCTGAAACAGAAGGTTCCAATGAAGAAGACCAAAAACTTATAACAGAACTTCAAGAAAGCAATGAAGAAGACCAAAAACTTATAACAGAACTTCAAGAAAGTCTGGATCAATCCAAAAAAGAAAAAGATAAGCTCGCAGACGATTTAAAAAAAGCAGAAAAAAATAAAGCTGAGGCTCTAGCTCAAGCCAGAAAAAAAACTACAGAGCCCAAAGATCCAAAAATCGCCATGGCTCTTAAAAAGTTAAAACATCAAAACGAGGATCTTCAAAGCCAATTACAAAACCAAGGGTCGAAAACAAGTTTAGGTGATAAAGAAAAAGAAATTCTAACCCTAGAATTAAAAAAGCTACGAGAGAAACCCGATCCAACCAAAGAATTTAAAGCCAAAATAAAACAGCAGGAAAAAAAACAAAAAAAAAGCATTGAATCCTTACAAAAAAAGATTGATGAGAAAGCTGAGCTTATCAAGTCCTTTGAAAAAATTATTTATGATGCGCAAGAAGGAGATGATTCTAAATTACCATCTGAGATTATCAAGGATCTTAAAGCAAATATAGAAGCAATCGAACAACAGAAAAAACAGCTTGATAAAAGCCTAAATGATTTAAAAAAAGATTTTAAAAAAAAACTGGATGAAAAAATAAAAAAATTAGAAGAAGAATTTGGGGAGGGCAAAAAACAAGCTGCACCTAAAAAAGAAGATGTTGAAGAGGTTGAGGAAGGCGCTCCAGCCTGGATGGCTACCTTTTCAGATATGGTCACACTTATGTTGGTATTTTTTATCCTCATGTACGCAATAGCATCTAAAAATGTGCAAACTTTTAAGTCTGCTATTATTGGGGCTGAGGCGAAAAGTATCGGGGTGCTTGAAGCTCTTAACGCCGTAGAGGTTGAAGAATCCTTGAAGAAGTTGAAACCCGAACAATCTGATGATATATTATCAGGAATGAGTGACGCTGCTGAAGATACTGATATGACTGTCGAGACCAGTGCCTCAAAGATAGTGGTGAGAGTTCCTGGGGCAAGTTTGTTTAAACCAGGACAGGCTGATTTGCAGTTGAAGGCAAGATCCCTTCTAGATGCAGTGATTAAGGAAGTAAATAAACATCCTGAATATAAAGTACATATTCAAGGACATACAGATGATGAACCAATATCCACAGAAAAGTTCCCAACTAATTGGGAGCTATCATCATCACGAGCCACAGCCGTATTAAGATATTTTGTAGACAAGGGAGCAGAACCTGAACGAATGACTGCCACGGGATACGCAGACACGTTTCCCTTGGGAAGAAACGATACAGCTCCGGGTAGAGCTAAAAATAGGAGGGTAGAATTTGTTTTGGAAAAAGAAAACTAAAGATAAAGATACGAGTAATAAGCTATTTAAAAACCCCACCGCAACTCGGGGTGCATTTAGGGTATACCCCTCAAAAGAAAAGCCAATTGAACTTATAATAGGCAGTACACCCCTAAATGCCTCAGATATAAGCGCTAGCGGTGTATCTTTTCCCAACCAAGACTTCAAACTGGGCGAAAAATATTCGATGGAACTCACCCTCCCAAATGATGAAATTATGAAGCTTGAAACTGAAATCCTGAAGATTGATGAAAAAAATATTTGCCGATGTAAGATTATGGGTCTTGACCCAGATCAAGAAGATGCTATCCATTATTATATTCTTGCCCGTCAAAAAGAAGAATTAGCAGAGAAACAACAAAAATATCGTTAATATCCAAGAATAAAAAATTAACAGATAGTTTCTTTAAAGCTTGTTTTGCATTCCGTTTTCCTTTCCAATCTTGCAAATTTGATGAACTCTGGCAATACTGATCTCACATCATGGGCAGAAAAAGAATTAAGACTCATTAACCATATTGAGGTATTTCAAGCCAAACCCGCCATCCTGAAAAAAGTTGAAAATCGACTGGTGGCCTTACAAAAGTTATTAGAAGAAGAAATTGCCTCGGTAACATTGCCTCAATGGCTAGACCTCACGCGAAACCAAATAGCTAGAGGAGAAAACCACAACGGCTTCCCCTATATTTCACTGGACTACCCGCAAAACTTTTCCAAAACAGAAATGTTCACTTTCCGCACCCTTTTCTGGTGGGGGCACTACCTGGGGTTTTCGTTAATTCTTAAAGGTGAGGATCTTGAAAGCTATGCAGGTCGACTGTTAGAAAACCGGAACACAGAACCCTTTAAAGACATTTACGTTTCACTAGCACCTAACCCCTGGGAATGGGAAATCAATGATGAAAATTTTTTATTAGCTTCCCAGCATAACGCCGAAAACCTGCAAAAAAAAATTGTCGACTTGGACTATCTAAAAATTATTCGAGTGTTCCCAGTCACGAATGAAAATTTTATGACTCTGAACTGGACTCAGGTCGGCATTCAATTTTGGAAAGACTTAACACCCGTGACTTTGGGTAAATAGGTCAGCTTTCAAGAAAAACTTTTACTGCTTCTTTTGCATCCTTAAGGATAGGCTCACCATCGCCCACCAGTATACTTTCAAATTCATAATCCAGGAGTTTGCTCAAGCCTTTCTTAGCTAACTTCGAGTCTCGATATTTATCTGGAGGAAGCATATTGAGCTTTCCCGGGACTTTACCAATTAAAGCATCCCCTAATATCATGACTCCTCTTTCTTTTAGAAAGAATGCCGATTCGCCGGGTGACTTCTGGTTTTCAAATTTAAATGTAGTAAGCCCAGCTGGTAAAGCATCTCCATCTGCAAATGTTTTATCAGCTTTTCCTTCCAAGCCTGCCTCATCTTTTTCATTTATCAATACGGGAGCATCAAATCTCTTTCTCACTTCATCACATTCTCTTTCATGATGAACATTGGTTAGTAAAATTGCCTGCAATGGGTGCTTAGAGATTTTTCCAGCCAAACTCTCCAACTTAGCAAAAGCTTCTTCTGTCATTCCAGGTGGATCGATTAAAACCGACTCACCCTCGAAAACAAGCAAGTAACCGTTAAAATTTAACTGTTTTTCTTCAGAAAACTCATGCCAGCTAAAAATACCAGGAAGGATTTCTTTCATTTTTTTTCCTTATTAAAAATTTTTAATTTTAGTTTTCCTCTTTTTGGACGAAAATAAGAGGATGCTTCCAGCTTATATTTGATTGCTGAACAAATCGAGTTCCTTGAGGCTTAGACAATACTTTAAAGATAAGAGTTTGGTGCAAAGAATCAGCAATGGGAGAAGTTTTACTTTCGGGAATATGCAAAGGCGTGGGGGTCATAAAAGTTTTCCTCCCTTGCCCCTCCGAGTCAGATTCGTTTTTCAGTAGTTTGCCAACAAAAGGAGGTTTCCTTTTTAGACCGACCAGAAAAATATTGTCTTGGGCAAGAGAATCTGTTTTGGAAAAGATGGGGATAGTGTTTGCCCCAAAGTATGTAAACAAGGATGAATCTTTCACCTCAATACCATAGCTCAAATCAGGCAGTTCCATCGGCGCTAATATTTTGATACAATTCTTATTATTGAAAATCTTTTCTTCCCACTCGTGACCAGGCTCCCACCTTTCCTGGTCATAGGATAGCGAGATAAGGGGAATGGTTATCAACTGCGGATTCTTCATTGATTGGCAACATTAAACATTGATAGAAAATTCTGCCCCTGTATTTTGGATCGGGGATATCTAAAAAAAGCAAACCATGCTCTGTTCCTGATTGGGAACTTATACAATTTTCAGCAAATTCATTTTACACAATTACTCTATGAATGATTCAAGATATCAAGAGGGTCTGGACTATTTATACAGCCTCACACATAGCGGAATAAAACTGGGACTACAAAATACATCCCGGCTTTTGCAGTATTTTGATAACCCACAGCTCGGCATCCGCACCATCCATATTGCAGGAACCAATGGCAAAGGTTCAACCGCTGCTATTACCGAATCAATTTTGAGAGCTACCGGACTCAAGACAGGGCTTTACACATCCCCTCATCTTCTCGATTTTCGCGAACGTATTCAAATAAATCGCAATCTGATTGAAAAACACGATGTCACCCGATTAATACTAAAAATAAAAAGTGCAGTGGAAAAACTCGATGTACCGGTGACTTTTTTTGAATTCGGCACTGTCATGGCCTTTCTATATTTTAAAGAGCAAAACACCGACGTGAATATTCTGGAGGTAGGATTGGGAGGAAGGCTCGATGCCACCAACCTGTGTGAAGCAGATATTTCCATTATCACCTCAATTTCTCACGACCACATGGAATATTTGGGGGATGACCTCAAGCAAATTGCTTTCGAAAAAGCTTCCATTATCAAGCCAAGCGGTACAGTTTTTGCTCATATACCAGATAACGAAATATTCAATGTTGTCAATAGTTTGGCCCAAAGTCGAGAGGCCTCGGTTTACAGGTCAAACAGCGAATTTAAAGTAGCCCAAATTGGCCCCGGACAAGGTAGCCAGACATTCGATTTTATTGGCGAAAAAGAGAACTTCAAAAGCCTGAAATTACCCTTAATAGGTCAATTTCAGGCCCAGAATGCAGGTTTAGCCATTGCCGCCTGTCTGAAGTTTTTGGAGATCAGCAATGAAGATGAAATCAGAAAGGGATTAAAAACGGTTCAATGGGAGGGTCGACTTGAAGTTGTTTGCGAACACCCCACAGTAGTTCTGGATAGCGCCCATAACGAAGCTAGCGTCAGGAATATGACGACTGAGCTATGTAAAAACATCAAGTTCTCGCGTTGCCTCGTGGTACTTGGGCTCATGAAAGACAAAGAAATTGACAAAATTGTAGAAATTTTGAGCCAATTTGGCGACCGTTTTTATTTGGTTCAGGTGAATCCCCCTAGAGGGGAGGACCCAGAGAAGTTGCAGGAAAAATTTAAAAAATACAAGAAACCGGTTCAGGTATCAGAAAGTGTTTCCAGTGCGCTACAGACAATCAAAGAATTTTCAAATCCCAACGATTTGGTCTGTATCACAGGGTCCATTTTTACCGTGGCCGAAGCTAAAAAATATTTTCAATATGAAAAAAGTTTTTCTAATCCTGGGAATCCTCCTCGCCCTGGCAAATGATGCATCTTCCAGTGATGACGTCCAAACTATCCCATTAGAACCTACTGACACTGTTTCTTCTTCACAAGAAGTTGATGCATTGCCGCAGAGTTTTGACCGGATCTATTCGGATGACGAAGTTTTTTTAACAGAGTCCGGGTTCAAAATACTACCTGGCTATATCCCAAACTGGTTTTGGGCAGATGGCACACCTCTCACCCCAACTGAATCCGAAATACTGGATCAAAAGTTTGGACCTTCCACACCAGACGACTCTCCTGAATGGTATTGGGCGGATGGCGAGCCTTTGTCTGCGTATGAAAATAGCCGCATGCCCGTCCCTCTCAATTTTCCGGAATGGGTTAAAAAAGATGACCCTCGGATAAGCTCCCCCAAAAAAAATGGCAAAAGAAAGCGCGCAAAAGATGAAATATCCATTCTCGCTGATCATGTAAGACAAAACGTAAAAAAGGAAATTATCTGGGCATGGGGAAGAGTAAAAATCCGGATGGAGGACAAAACGATTCAAGCAGATAAAATCAAAATCAATAATAAAACAGGGAAAGGCGAGGCCAAGGGCAACGTTATAATACGGAGTAGCGATGGTACCCGGTTGAAAGCTAGCAAATCACGTTTCAATATTAAAAACCAAAAAGGAACAATTCTCCAGACTCGAGGACGCCTTGGAAAAACTCACTACATAAAAAGCCACGAGTTATCTCGACTTTCAGATAACCACTATAAAGCCAAATCTGTATCACTCACCACTTGCACAGGGAAATTGCCAGACTGGTTATTTGAAGCCAAGACCATGGATATCATTACGGGTGACAGGGCTGTTTTCACAGGTGGCGTTTTAAGAATAAGAGATATTCCAATACTCTATATTCCTGCGGGTTACCTGCCCATGAATCAGGACAGAAAAAGCGGATTTCTATTCCCCTCATTTGGCAACAGCGATATCGATGGAGCGACCCTCAACAACGAATATTTCTGGGCCATCGATGACCACTCCGATGCAACCTTTAAAATGGGATACAGAAGCAAACGAGGCTATTCTCCAGGAGTTGAATACCGTTACACTCCCAGCCAGACAACTCAGGGAATTTTAGCCGGATCACTTATCGATGACAAAATAACGGGAGAAACATTTTGGAAGGTGGATGCAAAACATAAGCAGGACCTGCCTATGGGTTTTCAATTCGACGGAACCCTGGATCTGGAAGGAGCAGAATACAACAAGACTTTTAACGATGACACCAATCAAAGAAATCGCCGCATTTCTAATTCTTACGCAACTATTAGAAAAAGTTGGGATAGTAATAGTTTGGAAATTCTTACCCGTTATCGAGACAGCACCGATATTGCCAGCGATCAGACTCTCGGAGAGCTACCTCAAATAACGTATAAATCTCAAAGGCAAGCTATTGGAGACTCTGAGTTTTATTTTAATCAAGACACCAAATTCACCTCTTTCTTAACCGATCTTAATTCAGCCCCAGACATTGACGATAATTTCTTAGTTCAGAGACTCGATTTCCACCCACAGCTCAGCCGTAGCTTTCCATTAGCACCCTGGCTCAGCTTTACTCCAACTCTGGGTGTGCGTGAAACTCTCTATAGCAAAGGCCAAAACGATGAAGGATTCTTTTCTCGCGAAGCATTAGACCTGATCGCAACTCTTAAAGGACCCACGTTTGAAAAGGTCTTCGAGACCCGCAACAAACTCATTCCTAAAATCAAACATTTACTCGAACCCAGGCTTACATTTAATTACATTCCTGACTTAGATAGAAAGGATAAAGATAAAATACAAAGATTCGATGCCATAGATTTGATCAGCCCTAAAAGCTTGGTCACCTATTCATTGACCCAAAGAATCTTGCAAAAAGAAGCGGATCCAAAGGGTGACTCTAATACCCGGCAAGTATTAAGATTCGACCTCAGCCAGAGCTTTGATCTCCTAGAGGCAGGCAGAGTCGACACAACCGACAACCCCAGCGAACCTTTCTCGGATGTCCGTTTCGATCTAGATAGCAGACTTGTCGATCCCCTTTTGCTAAACTTTGATTCTACTTATGACATCAACAATAATGTTTTAAAAACTTTCAACTTCCAAATTGGGTTTAGACCTATGGAGGAAGTTACCCTTTATATTGAAAGACGGTTCACTCGTAGAGCCGACGTATCCACTGTGGCCACACTGGATTGGGATTTCAAAAAAGGATGGAATTTTAAAGCCAGTACGAGACTGGATGAAAAAACCGCAACCCATAGGGAAACTAATTTAAGTTTGCTGTATGATAACCCCTGCAAATGCTGGGGATTTAATGTGGACTTTATCCAACGGAACAACTTCAACAGTACGTCAGGTACGAGCGCAGGGGCTAGCGAAACTAAATTTCTCGCAGGAATCACATTTCGTGGTTTGGGTTCCATCAGTTCAGGACAAAAAGAAAAATTTATGCACAGGAGTTTTGAACCACTCAAATGAACGATTCATCTAAATTATCTAGAATGGCTTTGGAATCAGGTGCCATACGCCTCAGTCCAGAAAAGCCTTTTACCTGGGCATCAGGATACAAAATGCCCATCTATAATGATAACCGTCTATTACTTGGAAAAGCCGAGTATCGGTCTTTCATCGCACAAATATTTGCAAAATATTCAGAGGCATCCGTTGATAATGTAGATGTCATTGCAGGAACAGCTACTGCGGGAATTCCTCATGCAACTACATTGGCAGACAGACTTAGCAAGCCCCTTATTTATGTGAGAGCCACCACAAAATCTCATGGAATGGGCAATCAAATTGAAGGCCCACTTGTTCCCGGCCAAAAAGTTTTGTTAATCGAAGATCTTATCTCGACAGGTGGAAGCGCAATAAACGCCGTGAACGCAATTCGCGAAGTGGGCGGTATCGTCGAGCATTGCTTCTGTATTTTTAGTTATGGGTTCATCGAAGCTCGTCAACGATTCGATGAAATCAACTGCCAATACCACTCCATTCTCACCTTCCCAGATCTGCTTAAGGAAGCAGAATCCATGCAAATGCTGCCAAACGATCAAATCGAGTCCCTGCGCATCTGGCATAAGGAACCCTTTAAATGGGCAGAAAATAACGGTTTTTAGAGACAAACTTGATCAAGTGCCTGAGATACTTATATGCGTAACAAATTACCCCAACTTTATCCATATAGATATTGACATAATCCTTTATAAATAATAATATGCACGTTTCTTGACTAGGGGAATTTCCCCTACTTATTTTTAAATTTGAGAAGCTTTTTTCAAGAAAGGCTATATCCTTTTCTAAAATAAAGCTTTATTACCGGCAAATATCTCGGAATATATAATTCCTTATTGCTAGAAACTCTTTGGAGGTTTGTTTAGATGCCCAAATTAGAAGTTGGTCCAATCGGTTTACTTCCCCCGTCTGCTGCTAGAATGGGCATATTCCAACCTGCGCAGGGAACGGGTATGGAGCTAGTGGAGGGAGAACATGTACCCACCGATGAAGCAATCGAAAAGGCAGCCCGCGAAATATTGTCACGACGGAACCCCACCCTTTTTCCAGGGCCTATGATCGTTTGGGGTTGGAATGATGAAACCGTGCACAAAGCTGAATTATGCATGGAGCTTCGTAATGAGGTTCCGGGTATGAACATCATTACCATGCCAGACTATCGTCCCATTTATCCTAAAATTGATCCTGAATGGGTGATCAATCCATGTCATCCAAATCTGACCATTCAGCATAATAAAATCGAAACCTGCATATTAATTGGTGTCCACTGTCATTTTGCGAATATCACTTTAAAGATGATCCGCGCAAATACCAACTGCTACACCATGGCATTCTGTCAATACGATGGTCATGAAGACGCCCTTATTTCTCTTCGAGATATAACTGGCGAAAAACTTGTGAAAGTTACGGAAGCTATTCGCAGATTAAGAAAAGAAGGTTTTGAATGCTGGGGAGAAACAAAAGAAGGCAAGGCAGAGTTGGAAGATATTGCAGAGCGTAAAGCGGCAGCTAAGGTCCCTGTAAAAGAAGAGACAACCCTTTTCATGGGTGAACTCGAACAAGGTCTGGACGAAAATGCCGAATAATTTCTAAATTTTTTTGCTTTATAAAATCCAAAAACTTAAGAAAAATATCGCCCGCTTATATTTCGAATATAAGCGGGCTTTTTTTGTTCAAAGATAGAAAAAACTTCTTAGACATAATTTTTATAAACAAATCACATTGAATTGTCTTTAAATATTAACAAAAAAATATAATCCACTACCCTGTATTCCAAACAATTTTAAATAGTTCGAGCCACTCATTTGGCTTATGTGAGATAGCAAAAGTCATCTAATTTTTCCAAACCGACCATTCCAATTTCGTTAGAGGAGGTTGCTGTGCGCGCATTAGTAATTGATGATTCCCGAGCCATCAGGGTGATTCTGGGGCAAATACTAAAAGCTTTGAAATTTGAAGTCCACAATGCAGGACATGGACTGGAAGCCTTAGAAAAATTAAAAGAAACTGGCCCTGTGGATCTGGTTTTGGTCGACTGGAACATGCCCGAAATGAACGGCTATGAATTCGTTTGTGCAGTAAGAAAAGACGATCAATATAATGGTATGCGTCTCATGATGGTCACCACCGAAACTGAAATGGCACAGGTTGTAAAGGCTCTGGAAGCCGGAGCAGACGAATATGTCATGAAACCGTTCACCAAAGAAATGATTGTTGAAAAACTTACAATTATGGGTTTGCCTGTCGAATAAAAAAGCAACCTGAGCGACTTGTGAAATAAGGAACAGCATGGCCATCAACCCCGCAGACTTTGATCATATAAGTAAAATTGTTAAAGAACAATCCGCGATTGTTCTTGAAAAGGGAAAGGAATACTTGGTTGAATCCAGGCTAAGGCCTTTGCTCCAGAAGGAAAAACTGGGTTCTCTGGAAAACCTGGTTACGAAACTAAAAGCCCAGCCAAGAGGTGAGTTAAGAGACTCGGTAATAGAAGCAATGACCACCAACGAAACTTCTTTCTTCCGCGACATTCACCCCTTTGAAACATTAAAAAAAGAAATTTTCCCTGATTTAATAGAAAAGAGAAAAGATAAAAAGGAATTAAATATCTGGTGTGGCGCCAGTTCCAGCGGACAAGAACCCTACTCCCTAGCAATGATTCTCAGAAATCAATTTTCTATGCTCAATACCTGGAAAATTACTTTTGGGGCCAGTGATATTTCAAACCAAATGCTAAATCGTTGCCGCAGCGGAATTTATAGTCAATTAGAAATCAACCGCGGCTTACCTGCCCCATTAATGGTTAAATATTTTAATCGTTTGGGAGCAGAATGGCAGGTAAAAGAAGACTTAAGAAAAATGATCCAGTTTCGGATCACTAACCTTTCTAAAAAATGGCCCTTCATGCCACCGTTGGACCTGATAATGATGCGCAATGTTCTCATTTATTTCGATGTCGAAATGAAAAAAGATATTCTGGGTAAAATCCGTAAACTGCTCAGGCCTGACGGATACCTTTTTCTTGGAGCAGCCGAAACCACCATGAACCTTGACAATAGTTTCGAAAGAATGCCTTATAAACAATCCGGTTGTTACCGTTTAAAACAGAGCTGAAGCCATGCAACAATTCGAATCTGAAATCATTCATTACACAGAGGATATCTGGAAATCTATACTCGATCTGGATGTAAAAAAATCTGAAGACACATTTTGCAACTAGGGGGGAGAAAGCATTCTCGCGGGCTTTGTGCAGATTACCGGATCATGGGAAGGAGCGGTGGCTTTAGACCGCCCCGTTGAACTTGCAAAGAAAGTAGCCTCTATAATGTTTTAGTTGAAAGAAGATGAAACAACTGCAGATCTGATAGAAGATGGGCTGGGAGAACTGACCAATATTACGGGAGATTCAACTCCTTCCAGAAACACCGATACATCACATGCTATTTTAGGGATATGCCTGTCATATTCAGGTCATGAGATTCATGGGTTTTTATCACACAATCTCCAGTGCGAACTTCTATCCAGCCCCTTATGGGAACTCTTGTAAATTCTCTATGTTCTTCTTTTCTAGCCATCTGAAAATCTCAGGTTTAAATATCAAGTCGCCTTATTAATATTATAACGAATCAAAGAGGAAAAGCGTGAGCTTCTATATAAACCACTTAAAACAAAGATATTATATGACTCCCTATTTAAAAATAATCGCTATTTTTCCATTCATTCACCTTGACATGATGAGGGTTCGGTCTTATTTAGCAACCAGTTCGACAAAATTTTATATCCATTTACTCAATCAGGTAAATTTAAAAGTATCTATAAAGAAAGGAATCAGCAAATGGGAAAGATCATAGGCATTGACTTAGGCACCACAAATTCTGTGGTAGCCGTTATGGAGGGTAGCGAACCAAAAGTTATCCTAAACGAAGAAGGCAGCCGGACCACCCCTTCCGTGGTCGCTTTCACCAAAGAAGGTGAAATTCTGGTGGGGCAGGTAGCTAAACGACAGGCAATCGCTAACCCGGAAAACACGATTTTCTCGGTCAAAAGATTTATGGGCCGTTCCCTGAACGAAGTATCAGAAGAAATGAAGATGGTACCTTATCAAGTAGTGCAAGGCGATAAAGGTGACGTAAAAATTAAAGCGGGCGATAAATCTTATACGCCTCCCGAAATTTCGGCGATGATTCTTCAGAAACTAAAAAAATCTGCTGAAGCCTATCTTGGGCAGCCGGTCACGGAAGCAGTTATTACCGTTCCCGCATATTTTAATGATGCGCAACGACAAGCCACAAAAGATGCCGGGAAAATTGCCGGACTGGAAGTAAAACGAATCATCAACGAGCCAACTTCATCCGCATTAGCCTATGGTTTGGATAAAAATAAAGACCACACCATTGCTGTATATGATTTCGGTGGTGGAACGTTTGATGTCTCCATTCTGGAAGTCGGAGACAATGTTGTCGAGGTTAAAGCAACTAATGGCGACACTCACCTCGGCGGGGACAACTTTGACCAATGTATCATTGACTGGCTGGTAGCTGAATTTAAAAAGGATCAAGGAGTCGATCTTTCCAAAGACAAGATGGTTCTGCAAAGATTAAAAGAATCTGCTGAAAAAGCCAAGATGGAACTTTCTAGTACAAACGAAACCGATATCAATCTTCCATTCATTACGGCAGACGCCGCGGGGCCGAAACATCTAAACGTCAAGCTCTCTCGTGCTAAATTTGAATCAATGGTAGGTGATCTCATCGAAAGATCTAAAACCCCCTGTATTCAGGCCATGAAAGATGCAGGAGTAAAGGCAGATCAAGTTCATGAAGCAATTCTGGTCGGTGGTTCCACAAGAATTCCAAAAGCACAGGAACTCGTTAAGAACCTCTTTGGCAAAGACCCTCATCGCGGAGTTAACCCTGATGAAGTCGTTGCCCTTGGTGCAGCCGTTCAAGCCGGGGTTCTTTCTGGCGATGTAAAAGATATTCTGCTTCTGGATGTCACACCACTTTCTCTGGGAATCGAAACTATGGGAGGTGTAACAACCCGTCTCATAGAACGAAATACAACCATTCCAACCCGAAAAGCAGAAACGTTTTCTACAGCGGCTGACAATCAGCCATCCGTAGAAGTTAATGTCATTCAGGGTGAGAGGGAAATGGCCAAAGACAACAGGTCCATTGGTAAGTTTCACCTCGATGGTATTCCAGCAGCACCACGTGGCATGCCACAGATCGAAGTGACCTTTGATATCGACGCAAATGGCATTCTCCATGTCACGGCGAAAGATAAAGGCACTGGCAAAGAACAAAAAATCACCATCACCGACTCCACAGGCTTATCTGATAAGGATATCGAGGATATGGTGAAAGATGCAGAAGCCAACGCCGAAGCAGATAAAGAACGTCGTGAAAAAATCGATGTTAAAAATCAGCTCGATTCGGTTATCTATAATCTTGAAAAAACCATTAAAGACAATAAGGATAAATTCAAGGAAGAAGATATCAAAGAAGCCGAAGAAGCCGTGGAAGAAGCGAAAAAACATCTTGAAGGTGAAGCCGATGTTATGAAAGAGCAAACTGAGAAAATTAATCAGATCGCCCACAAACTCGCCGAAGCCATGTACTCCCAAACTCAAGAACAATCGGGTGATGGAGGAGAGCCCGGAGATTCAGGCGACGCTGGTGATGCTAGCGATACCACAGCAGAAGGCGAACAAGGCGAACAAGCCAAGTCTGACGATGATGTTGTCGATGCAGAATTTGAAGACGTCGGCAAAAAATAAACCAACCCAACCCTCCCTGTTTAACAACTGGGAGGGTTATTTTTTTCCCTAAAACAAAATAACCATGGCAAAGAAAAAAACAACTTCTAAGAAAGAAGAAGAACCCGTAATCAATGTCGTTGATCGGCGTTCTGCTATGCTCGAAGAAGACGAACTGGAAACTGTTCAGGAAGAGAGACTGCCCTCATACGTAGAGAGGCTCAAACAAGAAGCTGAAGAAAAAGATAAAAAGCTAAAGGACTATATCTCCGCTTATAAAGAGAAAACAGCAGAGGACGATGGATTTAGAAAACGTCTGGAAAAAGATAACGATGTCCGTCTCGACCAGTTTAAGGCCAACCTCTTTTCAAGACTCGTCCCTATTCTTGACAATTTAAACAGAGCCCTTCAAACAGTAGACAGCAATCGCGATTTCGATGGGTTAAATAAGGGAGTCGAGATGGTGTCTAAACAATTCAGTCGTGAGCTTAAGAACAACGATGTCGAAATTATTGACACCAAAAATCGAAAGTTCAATCCCAAAACGGATGAAATTTTTCTAACAGAAGAAACAGACGATCCTGAAATGGATAATATGATTGTACAAGAGCTCGAACCGGGCTATATTTTCAAAGAAAAACTGATCAAAGCCGCAAAAGTAAAAGTGGCAAACTTAAAAACCTGACTACCCTTGCCTTTTTTTAAAGCAATTCTATCCCTGAAAAAATATTCTCATGAGTCAACGCGATTACTACGAAGTTCTTGAAGTTTCTAAAGGTGTTAACGAAGCAGAACTCAAAAAAGCTTATAGACAAAAAGCACTAAAATACCATCCCGATAAAAATCCTGGCGACCATGCGGCAGAAGATAAATTCAAAGAAGCCTCAGAAGCCTATGAAGTTTTAAAAGATCCTGAAAAGCGGCAAATCTATGACCAGTATGGTCATGACGGACTAAAAGGACAAGGATTTAACGGACCCAGTGGTTTCGAGGATATTTTCTCCCAATTCGGAGATGTTTTTGGAGATTTTTTCGGAGGTGGAGGTGGAGGTCAGCGCCAAAGAACTGGATCCGATCTGCGTCTGGACATTCGTATCACATTTCATGAAGCCGCTTTTGGCGCCGAAAAAGAAGTAGAAGTAAACAAACATAATTCATGCGGAACATGTAGAGGATCCGGATCCAAACTAGGTCACTCCCCACAAACCTGCCGAACTTGTCGAGGCAGCGGGCAAGTCATTCGCGCGCAAGGTTTTTTCAGCGTGCAATCACCCTGCCCCGATTGTCGAGGAGCCGGGCAAACCATCACCCATCCCTGCAACGAATGCCGTGGCGAAGGCCGTGTTCAGGAAAACAAAAAATTATCAATCAATATCCCGGCAGGTGTCGATGATGGAGCTCGTCTCAGACTCCGCAATGAAGGGGAACCCGGCCCACAAGGTCTACCGCCAGGAGACTTGTATGTCATCATGCATGTCGAACAACATGATTTTTTCCATCGCGAAGAAGACGATATTCATTGCAAAATGACATTGACCTTTGCCCAAGCAGCTTTAGGGGCAGATATTGAAGTCTCCTTATTAGAAAAAAATAAAACAAAGGTAATATCTATACCTGCAGGCACTCAAAACAACGGAAGCTACCGCATCCGAAGCGCAGGTATCACCAGGTTGCGCGGTGGGGGCCGAGGTGATCAGATCATTCACTTTGACATTGCAACACCCAAAAAATTAAGCAAACGCCAAAAAGAATTATACAGTGAGCTTGCAGAAATAGATGGACACTCCCTGAAGGATACTTTGAAAGGGTTCTTCCAAAAATTGAAAATGTAGTACGCACCCTTTAGCACCGCACAACCTATTGCCCTCTTCAAGAGCAAGTTAACAAGTTCTCATTAAGTTTTTTTAATCCTCCATTAACAAACGTTTAATCTCAAGATTCTATTCTTAAATTAAAGACAAGCACTCGTCTTTAATTTAAGAATAAATCTTGTGGAGGGTTCCCATGGCTACGTATAAAATCAAATATTTCTTTGCCTCTTTTTTTATCTTATTTCTAAGCTTTCCCGTCTTTAATGGAAACAATTTAAATTATGCTTTTGCTTTAAGCAGTAAAGCAAACCCGGTAGGAACTAATTTAATTGTAGAAATTGCTAAAAATAAAAATCCGGCTGTTGTTTTCGTAACCTCAAAAAAGAAATTCCAACCAGCGCGAGGCAATCTACCGCAACAACGAAGGCCTTTTCGTCAACCTAGCCCTTTTGGTCAGCCTGGTCCCTTTGGATCCCCTAGCCCTTCACCTCAACAGCCTGGTCCGGGCAATGGAACTGGAACCGGCTTCCTTATTGACAAGGATGGATACATTCTTACCAACAACCATGTCGTTGACAATGCTGATGTGATCAAAATAACTCTTGATAATGAAAAAGAATATGAAGCTGAATTAATAGGGTCTGATTCAAAAACAGACATCGCGCTTCTAAAAATTATGCGCCAGTCTGGAGACAATACGAACTTTCCTTATTTAGAGTTGGGTGACTCGAAAAAAGTAGAAGTGGGAGAATGGGTCGTGGCAATTGGCAATCCTTTTGGGCTTGACCATACAGTAACCACAGGAGTCGTTAGCGCGAAGGCTCGCAATATTGGTGCGGGTCCCTATGATGAATACATACAAACCGATGCATCCATTAACCCTGGAAATAGCGGTGGCCCCTTACTTGATATGGAAGGAAAAGTAATTGGAATAAATACTGCAATTTATTCCAGAACAGGCGGAAATGTTGGGATCGGTTTTACTATCCCAATCAATATGGCAAGTGACATCCTCGATGAATTAAAAAAGGATGGGAAAGTAACGCGCGGCTGGCTGGGGGTCATGATTCAAAAGATCACAACCGAGCTTGCCGAAACATTCAAACTCTCCAACACCCATGGCGCACTAGTAAACGACGTTGTCCCCAATGGACCCGCAGATCGTAGCGGACTCAAAAGAGGAGACATTATCGTTAAGTTTAATGGGGAAGAAATTTTATCTGTAGAAAATCTTCCCAAACAAGTTGCCGCCGTTCAACCGGGAAAATCCGTAAAAGTAGAAGTGATTCGCGACGGCAATAACAAATCGCTGGACGTAACTTTGGATAAAATGCAAGAAGAGAAACAGGCTTGAGTCCCCCTAAGGCTACTCCCTGAAAGGAAACTTGCGAACTAAAAGATCACTTGTTCGCTTTTTAAGTTATTTCCTTGGGACGTGGCACGGCTTGCTGAAAGGCAAGCAAACCTCGGAAAAGGGGGCTGTTGTCATGGCAGCTCCCTTTTTAAAATGTATTAGAATAAGAAGATTTTATTTCAGGAACTGACTGTGCGGGAGTTCGGTACTTTTCATGAGGTATTGATCAACGGATCGTGCAGCTTCACGACCTTCGGCAATGGCCCATACGACAAGGGACTGACCACGTGTCATGTCCCCGGCCACAAAGACTCCTTCAACACTAGTCATTTTGTTTTCATCGCAGGAAACATTTTCACGCTCATCCAAATCAAGTCCCAATTCCTGTACCATTCCTTCGTGAACAGGATGAACAAAACCCATCGCCAGAAGAATCAGATCAACATCTAACTCAAACTCGGAACCTGGAACTTCATTCATTGAGGCACGGCCCGTCTTAGGATCTGGATCGCCAAAAGCCATGTTCACTCCATGAATTTTAGAAACCTTACCGTCCTTACCCGTTATTTTTTTTGTGGCAACACAATATTCCACAATTTTATCTTTTCCTTCTCGCTCATTCGCTTCTTGGTGTGAAGAAGAAACACGAAAAGTTTTCGGCCATTGTGGCCAAGGGTTGCTATCGGTACGCGAGGACGGAGGTTCAGGAAGAAGTTCAAAGTTGGTCACGCTCTTGGCACCTTGCCTCAGAGAAGTGCCCACACAATCTGAACCGGTATCTCCACCGCCAATGATCAAAACATTTTTACCCTTTGCCGTGATGGAAATATCATCAGGAATGGTATCTCCTTCATTGCGTTTGTTTTGCTGCGGCAAAAATTCCATGGCGAAATGAACACCATCCAGTTCCCGGCCTACCACCGGCAAGTCTCTGGGTTTTTGCGAACCACCACATAACACTACTGAATCGTATTCATCCTTCAATTCTTTTGCCGGCTTATCGACACCAATATGCACTCCGGTCTTAAAAATAATTCCCTCGTCCTGCATTAATTTGATTCGGCGTTTTACAATTTCTTTATCCAGCTTGAAATGAGGGATGCCATACATCAGCAGACCGCCAACACGATCGTCCTTCTCAAAAACAGTCACTTCATGCCCTACTGAATTGAGTTGCGCCGCACATGCCAGACCCGCTGGCCCTGAACCGACAACGGCAATTTTATTTCCCGTTCTAATTTTAGGTGGCTTAGCATGAATGAAACCCTCTTCAAAACCTTTCTCGGCAATCATTTCTTCAATTTTACAAATGGTCACCGCTGGCTCACTTATGCCTAACACACAAGCTCCTTCGCATGGAGCCGGACAAACTCGTCCCGTGAATTCAGGGAAATTATTTGTCTTCAGTAAAAGTTCAACGGCTTCTTCGTAACGACCACGATAAACCATGTCGTTCCAATCAGGAATCAAATTCCCCAAAGGGCAACCCGTATCACTTTGACAAAAAGGCACACCACAATCCATACACCGTGCACCTTGCTCTTTATATTTATCTTCGGGGAAAGGAGCATAACACTCTTTCTGATCCTTGAGCCTTTCCTCAACCGGCCGACCCGAAGGGGTCTCCCGTTCAAATTCCATGAACCCTTTAATTGCACCCATCTAAATTTTTTACTCTCCTGTTTCCATTATTATTTAAGCAACTTGTAATTCGTTCTGCTTTTTATTTTTATGTTTTTCAATAACTCTCCGGTAATCGGTCGGATATACTTTTACAAATTTCGGCAAGGTTTCTTCCCATTCATCCAAAACTTTTTTGGCTACGGCACTTTGAGTCGATTGAAAATGTTCTTCGATCAGGGATTTTAATTGCTGTGCATCTTCCGCTTCATCGACACTCACCAAATCAACTCCACTCTTATTACAATGAATTTCAAAATCGCTGTCGCGGTCCAGCACATACGCCAGTCCGCCACTCATCCCTGCAGCAAAGTTTCTACCTGTGGAACCGAGTACAACAACAGTACCTCCGGTCATGTATTCGCATCCATGGTCGCCAACTCCCTCGACAACCGTTTGCGCACCACTATTTCGCACTGCAAAACGTTCCCCTGCTATTCCTCGAAAAAAGGCTTTACCAGAAACCGCGCCATAAAGCACCGTATTACCGATTAGAATATTATCTTCCGGCACGAGTGTGGATTCTTTAGGGGGATAAATAAATATTTTTCCACCCGACAGTCCTTTGCCAACATAATCATTAGCATCTCCCGAAAGACCAAAGGTGACCCCTGGGGCAAGAAAAGCACCAAAGCTCTGGCCTGCAGATCCTTTAAAACCAAACTGAATCGTATCAGCAGGTAGCCCCTCTTCACCGTGCTTTTTCGAAATATGATAACTGAGCATAGCTCCGGTAGCCCGGTCGGTATTTACGATAGGAAACTCACCATAAACCTGGGTTTTATCATCGAGGGCCAGACGACTTTTTTCAATAAGTTGAAGATCAAGAACATTATCCATATCTCCACTTAAATCTTGTATGCAAACATTTCTTATCGCAACTTTTTCATCCACGTCCGGCTTGAATAAAATTTTACTGACGTCTACGCCACTTGCTTTCCAATGGCCAGCTGCTTCTTCCGCTTCCAAAAGCTCTACTTTGCCGATCAAGTCATCAAATTCTCTAATTCCTAACTCGGCCATAATTTCTCTAACCTCTTCAGCAATAAACCTGAAAAAGTTGACGACATAGTCTGCCTTACCAGTAAATTTTTTCCGCAGAGAAGGGTCTTGTGTTGCAATCCCCACCGAACAGGTGTTGAGGTGACATTTCCTCATCATAATGCAACCCATTGTCACCAGAGTTGTAGTAGAAAACCCGAACTCATCAGCACCCAAAATACCGCCGATCACAACATCGCGACCTGTTTTAAGTTGACCATCTACTTGAACGCGGATGCGCCCTCGGAGATCGTTGAGCACCAGAATCTGTTGAGTTTCAGAGAGACCCAACTCCCATGGGAGACCTGCATGTTTGATTGAAGTTTGTGGGGAGGCACCGGTGCCACCATCATGCCCAGCAATGAGAACACCTTCAGCATGAGCTTTAGACACCCCCGCTGCAATGGTGCCGACTCCTGCTTCTGCAACAAGCTTAACACTCACCCTGGCATTGGGGTTCGCAGTATGAAGATCAAAAATCAATTGCTGCAAGTCTTCAATAGAATAAATATCATGATGTGGAGGAGGCGAAATCAACCCCACGCCAGGAGTCGAATGCCTGATCTTAGCAATGTATTCGCTGACCTTATGCCCCGGTAATTGTCCACCTTCACCAGGCTTTGCACCTTGCGCAACCTTGATCTGCAATTCATCTGCATTTGCCAGATAAAAACTATTCACACCAAACCGTCCAGACGCAACCTGTTTGATTTTGCTTCGGCGAGAATCTCCATTCTCATCCGGTATATAACGCACACTGTCTTCGCCGCCTTCGCCGGTATTGCTTCTTCCTCCCAACCGGTTCATCGCTATTGCCAGAGTTTCATGCGCTTCACGAGAGATCGAACCGATGGACATAGCTCCGGTACAAAATCGTTTAGTAATTGCCTCTACAGGCTCCACCTCTGTTATTGGAATCGCTGTTGTCTTCTTAAAATTAAACAATCCCCTCAACGTACACTGACGTGTACTTTCCATATCAGCGTGCTGGGAAAACTTTTTAAATGTTGCGTAATCATTGGAACGTGTAGCATGTTGCAGCAAACCAATTGCGTTTGGATTGAGCATATGTTTTTCTTCGCCACGCCGCCATTGATAATGGCCTCCAAGTTCCAACAATGAAGAACGGTCATCACTAAAAGCTTTTTTGTGTCTCGCCAAAGCTTCTTTTGCCAGCACATTCAGACTAGCTCCACTCACTCTCGACGGGGTACCCGTAAAAAACCGTTCGATTACGTCTTCGCTCAATCCGACAGCTTCAAATATCTGGGCACCACGATAACTTTGAATGGTTGAGATTCCCATCTTTGCAGTGATTTTAAAAAGGCCTTTTCGAGTGGCCTTGATAAAATTACTAACCGCTGTTTCGGAATCCATTTTATTAATGTATACCGCCTCTTTCGCAATCTCTGCAACCGTTTCATAAGCAAGATAAGGATGAATCGCACCTGCACCGTAACCAATCAACAATGCAAAGTGCATCATCTCTCGTGCCTCCCCAGTTTCAACAGCAAGCCCTACACGCGTACGAGTTCGCTCACGCAAAAGATGATGATGAACACAAGCAGTGGCAAGAAGGCTGGGTAAGGCAGCGTTATTTTGATCAACACCTTTATCTGACAGAACCAAAATGGTGGCTCCTTCATCGATCGCTTTAGAAGCGCTCTGACATAACGCATCCAAGGCACGTTCCATACTCTGTTCACCTTCAGAAACCGGGAACAAAGTTGAAAGCACAACCGTCTTTAATCCCTCCTGGTCGAGCTTGAGAATTTTATCCATCTCTTTGCCGGTGAGAATGGGATGCTCAACTTTTAACTTGCGGCAATGCTCGGGACTTTCATCCAAAAGATTTCGTTCTTTTCCCAGCGTCACTTCCATCGACATTACTAATTCTTCCCGAATGGAATCGATGGCTGGGTTCGTCACTTGCGCAAAGAGTTGTTTGAAATAATTAAATAAGAGCTGTGGTTTTTGCGAGAGAATTGCAAGAGGGGAGTCGTTACCCATTGAGCCCGTTGCTTCCATGGCTGTTCCAATCATGGGTGCCATAATAAACTTGATATCTTCAACCGTATATCCAAATGCAATCTGGCGCGTCAGAAGAGAATCAAAATCCGGTTCAAATTTTAAATCTGATTCTGGCAAATCGTTAAGATTCACCTGATTTTCTTCTACCCATTTTTTATAAGGCTTCTGAGTCGCAACTTTTGTTTTAATTTCTTCATCAGAAATTATGCGGCCTTCTTTAATATCAATAAGGAACATTTTTCCCGGTTGCAATCTCCCCTTATAAGCAATGTCCGCTTCATCTACCGGAACCACACCTACTTCCGAAGCCATGATGACCAGGCCGTCCTTCGTCACATAATATCGAGATGGACGTAGGCCATTTCTATCCAACACCGCTCCACAAGTTTCACCATCGGTGAATGCAATGGATGCAGGCCCATCCCACGGTTCCATCATGGATGCATGATATTCATAAAATCCACGCTTATCGTCATCCATTGTCTCGTGTCCACTCCACGGCTCAGGAATCATCATCATCATTGCATGAGGTAAAGAACGACCCGTCAGAAACAACATTTCCAATGCCTGATCGAAATCAGCCGAATCACTCCCACCCGGAGCAATAACAGGAAGAATCATGTTGATATCTTTAAATAATGGCGACTCGAACATTGACTCTCGTGCATCCATCCAGTTTTTGTTTCCTCGGACGGTATTGATTTCGCCATTGTGAGCGATGTAACGAAAAGGCTGGGCGCGTCCCCATGAAGGAAAAGTATTGGTACTGTATCGCGAATGCGCTAATGCCAAAGCCGAAGTCATCTTTGGGTTTTTGAGATCTAGATAATAGGTTTCCAACTGAGGTGCCGTCAATTGTCCTTTATATATAAGAGTCTTACTCGATAAGCTGCAGATATAAAAATTTTCGTTATTCTCATTGAGTCCGGCTCGACGAACACCCCAGGCGGTACGCTTTCGAACACAATAAAGCCTGCGCTCAAAATTTAACTGGTCTTTCACATCTGCGGGTGCTCCTACAAAAATTTGTTTGATAGCTGGTTCTACCGAACGCGCCGTCACTCCAATTGTTGAGCTATCAACGGGAAGTTCACGCCAACCTAAAAGCTCTAAGCCTTCAGTCAGAACAGCGCGCTCCATAATTTCCATACCCTCTTTAGTATCATCACCTGTGGGTAAGAAAACATTCCCTGCGGCATAGCGACCTGCCTCTGGCAAATCGATGCCAATTTTTGGACATTCTTCCTGGAAAAACGCGTGCGGTAGCTGTATCAATATTCCAGCTCCGTCTCCGCTTAGCTTGTCAGCCCCACAAGCCCCTCTATGCTCCATCTTTTTCAGAATCTCTAATCCTTGAAAAATGATTTCATGGGATTTTTCACCCCTCATATTCATGACAAACCCTACCCCGCAACTGTCTTTTTCGAAGGCAGGATCGTAAAGTCCTTGTTTTTTAGGAAAAGCGTGCATAGTTCAAATAACTCATTGATTTAAAAAGACTAACTAACTCAAACAAACATCCATCCATTTCACAGCAGTTTTCACAACCGGAAGAGTAATAAATGCAATTACTATACCTTTGCAAAAGTGACAAAAAAACAACAGATTACAGAAAAACAATAATATAAGTGTAATATTTTAACACTAATAAGAATATATTTTACACACTATTGTGCAAATCGCTAAAGACCCGCACAAAACCCTGCGATGATACAGCCTGGAGAAACACCACATTGTCTATCAGCTATAGAGATGAACTAGGATTTTACCTGCGTTTACTCCTGTTTGCACTCTAAAATTGCCCCTCTACTCTGCTCTCATCAGATGCCTGTAATCACTCACGGCCCCACCCACAACAAGCCTCCTCCCTTAAACGCTTGTATTTTTTCCGGTTTTGTTTAAAATAGTGAAGATTTAATTTTTTAAAGAAACAAATTTAGGGTATTTTCAAACCAAAAAAAAACAATGATCGCATTCTCAAAAATTCAATTCATTTGTCTCTCCCCCCTACAGCTTCACCTTTTAGCCAAGGCCTTACTATAAAAGCCGCTACTCTAAACCAACCGGCCTTTTTCGTAACCCCATTTTTGACTTTTTAATTTTTCTACTTTTTCTGATTTCTAGGACAACCTTCCAATCCTGAGAAATTCAATTTGCTTTATAATAATGGAAGGGCAATTTATTTTTGAAAGGACTTTTCAGCCATGCAACGCGAAAAACTCATCATCTTCGACACCACTTTAAGAGACGGGGAGCAATGCCCCGGCGCCAGCTTGAATATCAAGGAAAAGCTTGAGATTGCAAGGCAGCTGGCCCTACTCAAAGTCGATGTGATCGAAGCGGGCTTTCCCGTTGCTTCGCCTGGAGATTTCGAATCAGTCAAACAAATTGCAGAAGAAATTCGTGGCGCGACCATTGCCGGACTTTCACGCGCACTTGAAAAAGATATCGAAGCCACTGCAAAAGCTTTGGAAAAAGCGGAATCGCCACGTATCCATGTCTTCTTATCTACTTCCAAGGTGCATCGCGAACATATGGTAGAAAAAGCCAAAGGCGAGATCATCGAGATGGGTGTGAAGGCAATAAAATTCGCGCGCAAATATTGTGATGATATTGAGTTCTCACCTATGGACGCCACACGCACGGAAAAAGATTTCCTCGCTGAAGTCACTCGCGAAGTTATTTCGGCGGGGGCAACAACGGTGAATATTCCTGATACGGTCGGCTACACTATTCCAGAGGAATTCGCCCAACTCATCAGCTACTTAAAGCAAAACGTCGACAACATCGACAGGGCTGTCATCAGTGTGCATTGCCATAATGATTTGGGATTAGCGGTTTCAAATTCCCTGGCGGCGGTGCAAGCAGGTGCCCGGCAAGTAGAGTGCACCATCAATGGCATCGGCGAACGCGCAGGCAACGCGGCGATGGAAGAAATCGTTATGGCTGTTCGAACCCGAAGAGATTTTTTCAGCACGGTGGAGACAAATATTGAAACACGCCACATTCAACCGTGTAGTAAGTTGGTCAGCAGTCTCACCGGGTTCTTCGTTCAACGCAACAAAGCCATTGTAGGCAAAAATGCGTTTGCTCACGAGTCCGGCATTCATCAGCATGGATTCCTCAAACGTAAAGACACATTTGAGATTATGGATCCTGCAGATGTTGGCGGTGAAGAGTCTGAACTGGTTATGGGTAAACATTCCGGACGAAATGCTTTACTCAACAAAGTCCAGGAGCTGGGATACAGTCTGAGTCAAGAAGAATTGAATCGCGTGTTTGAGGAGTTCAAAATTCTTGCGGATGAGAAGAAAGAAATTTTTGAAGACGATTTCCACACTCTCATTCAAAAGCAAAAATTTTCTGAAGAACAGCAGATCACTTATAAACTGAAGGATATCAAAAGCGGATTTGAAACAGGCAAAGAGCCACATGCAAGCGTCACTCTGGTAAGTCGCGATGGCAAAGAGCATCAAAGCTCTGCCAATGGGGATGGCCCAGTCGATGCAATTTACAATGCGATCGATAAAATCACTGGGCTCACCTGCAAACTTCTCGATTACCAAGTAATGGCAAAAACAAAAGGCAAGGATGCTCAGGGCGAGATCACCGTTCGCGTTCAACACGAAAAACGTGAAATGCTAGGTAAAGGGGCAGGAGTCAATACCATTGAGGCTAGCGGTTTTGCTTACGTCAATGCCATCAACAAGCTGTTGATGAAGTCAAAATCCGGCCCCGTCGAAGGAAGAGACGTTCCCGGTCCATAGCTTAGAAAACTTCATCACCCCTGCCCTCTTCAGAAAAAGAAGGCAGGGGTGAGTTTCATTTTTTAAAGAGAAACCATATTTCTAATCGCGACACATTATTTAAGAATCCCAAATCTACTGAGCCTTTTGAGTTCAACGATTCGGTAGCCCAGGTTTTTGATGACATGCTGCAACGCAGTGTCCCTATGTATCAGGAATGCCAGGATCTTGCTGTGCATTGGTGCACAAAATACGCAAAACCTTCCACCTCCGTTTACGACCTCGGCTGCTCAACAGGAAAGTTTTTATTAAAACTGGCAGAAAAATTAGAACAACCAAAAAATATAGAACTCATTGGGCTCGACAATTCTGCGGCCATGCTCAAAAAGGCTGAAGAGACATTTAACAACTCACCTCTGCCTTGCTCAATGATTGAGACTGATTTGAATAAGAAACTATCGATTGAGAATGCATCAGTGGTCGTCATGAATTACACATTACAATTTGTAAAACAGGACAACCGGCCCACCTTATTAAAATCAATCTATGATGGTTTAGTTTCAGGCGGATCGCTGATTCTCATCGAAAAAGTGAAAAGCGAAATCTCCGACCTCAATCAAAGCTTTATCGAATTCCATCATCAGTTCAAAGAGGAAAACGGCTACTCCAAACTCGAAATTTCACAGAAAAGAGAGGCTTTGGAAAATGTGCTCATACCTTGGACGGTTGAACAAAATAGCGAATTGATCAGATCTGCGGGATTCTCAACCGTAGACCTGTTTTTCAAATGGAATAACTTCGCCGGATTTATTGCGTTAAAATAGAAACTATTGTATTCTTAGGCGCTTATTTAAAAGCTAGTTTTAAATAACCAGAAAGGTTTTGCAATGCCAAATTACGACCATACTTGCGGAAAATGCAAAAAAGATTTCGTAATAGAAATGAAAATGTCTGAGGTGGATAAGAAAAAGGTTTCTTGTCCTGAGTGCGGCTCTAAAAAGGTTTCACGCAACGTAACCAACAACTCATTTTGGAGCGAAAGTATCGATCGCTATAATTACTCCAAAACACAAAATAATTAATCAATATGCTTACTGAAGTTCAACCTGCTACACAAAAATTTCCAGGCCGATTTGGCGAGTTGGTGCAATTTCCATTACAGCGAATTCATATTGAACTGACAAATGTCTGCAATTTTGACTGCACCTTCTGCCCCAAGCAGGAGATGACCCGTCATTACGAGTACATGGATTTTGAAAGAGTCTGTGGAATCATAGACGAAATCGCCGAATACAAAATGGCAGAAAAGATTACGTTCCATGTCATGGGCGAGCCGTTCATGCACCCAAGATTTTTTGAAATCCTCGAACACGCCGCCGAACGCGGAGTGAAAACCGGTATTACCACAAATGGAACGTACCTTGACGAGGAAATGGGCATCAAGCTTGAAAAGGTCACAGCATCTCAAGTAAACATCTCCCTTCAAACACCCGATGAAGAGTCATTTAAAACGCGAAAATCGCGGCGCATGAAGTTTGAAGAATATCATAATCGTATTCTTGAATTTATCGGCACCTGCTTAAAGCAAGCTAAACCACCAAAAATAAAAGTTCATTTCCTCAATACATCTATTAAGAGCGAAGTTCCTGGCGAAGATTGGGATGTTGGCACCATGAGTGTCATCAATAATGCCAAAGAACTTAGAAAAACATTTAGCTACTGGGCAAAAGAAGTCCACAAAATCTGCCCCCCCATGAGCGATGAAGAAAAAGCTAAAGTCGAAAAGAAAATCGACAAACTCTCTACCTTCAAATGGAATGTGGTAGAAGTAGCGCCTAATATTTTTTTCGAAACTTATATCCTCAATACTTGGGGCAATGCTTTTGCTGAAGGAGGTAATGTTGTTCCAGCAAAAACTGGATACTGCAGTGCATTGAGCGATCACTTCGCTATTCTTTGTAGCGGCGATTTAATTTATTGTTGTGTTGATTTCGATGGCAAAACCGTGGCTGGCAATGTATTCCAAAATTCCATCACCGAAATTTTAAACACGCAACCGGTGATAGATGCCGTGGAAGGATTCCAGAACCACAAAGTCATTCATCCGCATTGCCAAAAATGTCTAGGTGGAAGCACATGGCTCAAATCGAAGCTCAATAGTATCGGCTCGATCGTCATCTGGAAGTATCTAAAAAACTTCTTCTACAAAAAAACATAATCGGGATGTAGCGTAACCTAGTAGCGCACTTACTTTAGGAGCAGGAGTTCCGAGGTTTGAATCCTCTCGCCCCGACCATTAAAGAAAGGACTTACGGCAATTGCTGTAGGTCCTTTTTTATTATGGGTAACAAATGAAGGAGTTTTTAGGCAAGTAAGAATGGGATATAGCTCTCAGTCTAAGGGACAAATCGCCCCGAAGACTCTAGAAAACTTACTTTAATAGTTAGCTCCAGCTTTATACTTTTTCCCTCCTTGCATAAGTATTAGGGCGACCACCTGAATTCATCGACGAACGCGTATCACCAGTCCCCCCTCTTTTTCAGAAGTTCTACTTGGTAAACCTGCCATCAAAATTATGCGTCAATACCCCTCCTAATTAACCCTTAATTACCCCTTTAAGCATCGCCCAATATCCCCTAAAAACCACTAAAGGAATTCTTCAAAATATCCGAAAAACTATTCTAAGGACTGGTATGCCTTGAGTTAGTGAGGCAAGGACTATGGGGCAACCCAGAGTCTCCTTACCCCCCACTGCGTACGTAGAGACAGACTATCTAATTAGGGTTTATGTCTCACAAAAGTAGAGTCAAGAGACCGTAATCCCTGCCCACCACCACTATCATTAACTATAACCTCGCCTATTTAATAAGAAGCAATCCTCACCCATATGGAACTGGCGTACTCAAAAAATAAACTTTGATCCGATTGGCGTCAATTGGAAATAATTTATAGGAGCATTAAATGTTAGAGAAGAGATACCCGGCGACACCCGAGCAGTTAAAAGCTTTAAGTATTATGTGGGTGAAAAAGCATCGAGACGTACGCTTTCAGTTTCGCGTAACTGAGAAAGAAGCAGAACTAATCAGGCGAGGGTTTGCGAAGGTTGGCATTACGATGACCGACTACCTGCGTGGTGCGGTCTTGGATTACTCGAAAACTATACTTGGGAATTTAAGCGATAGGGCTGACGATCGAGTTTGAAATGATAAATGATAGGATAAAAAGTAGTATTACTTTGAGCCTAAGGGGCTATCAATAGCCCCGAATACTCTCGCATACTTTCTTGAACGTAAGACCCAGCTTTATGAGCAAGGTGCTACTGTTAGACGCATTGGGCAATACGTCAGGAACTGG
>ENA-OREN01000960-OREN01000960.1-marine-metagenome-genome-assembly--contig:-NODE-960-length-36561-cov-4.185506_pt1 | contig 36561 bp, 67 predicted proteins | sample MGYA00248624_ERZ508555 | MGnify/ENA primary metagenome ERZ508555 (study PRJEB26222, sample SAMN06267773) | marine metagenome | isolation source: Saanich Inlet, British Columbia, Canada | place... | reverse complement strand
CCCAATGCGGATCTCGAAGCATGGAGCGTTCAAGTGCCATCAACCGTACACCCCTATCAAGCCATCTTGTTGTACACCGTGAACACCAGTCACACCATATAGTGGGTGTGATTTAGTAGGTACGTCTGTTAGATCAATATCGCTTGTAGTGTGTACGAGCATTTCACTTAGATCCCCTACCATTGGACTAGTTACTACATCCTGACCAATTTCGCTATCAGTCAATGTTCCAAAACCTCCAGCTGCTGTTCCGACAGCTCTCCAAATCCCATCGATATATAGATTCCATTCATCTCCTATGCGCTGAAAGCCTATCCAGTGCCATGTGTTCACAATTATGACGCCTGTGGCAGAACGGACCCCCACATAAGCAGCAGCATCTGTGTCGATGTTGATGTCTGATCTACCATCAGGCTGGACATTAATGCTGACGTATGGTCCACTTCCACTAACCCGAAATAATGTATTAGCTCCTGTTAAATCGGTTGTTCTAAACCAACATGAAAACGTAAAGTTGCTATCGAAAGTGTTTCCTAAATCGCTTGGAGAAGCGAGGGCAAAATTCTCTCCTACTGTTCCGACGAAGTGCATTGATTTTGTGGTAAATTTAGTCTGTGTCGTTGCAATTGCTGAAGTGCCCTCTTCAGTAATAACTGCGCCAGTTTTAGACTTATCGGTTGGAACAGAATCTGTGGTGTTATGGCTAAGTGCTAGTACACATAAATTCCAATGCCGATCCCATGTGCCTAGTACGTCTTTACCAATATATCCACCATTGAGAGAACTCATTAGGTGATCTCAAGTACAGACATATATGAAGAAAGATCGCTATTTGCACTCGCGCCGGCCATGATATAATCACCACCTTCAAGCACCCATTTCTTTGATACTGCTTCAAGTGTTGTGTCTGCAGGTACTGCTACAGTCTTCAAGATTTGTGTAGCTGCAGCAGCAGAACTATCGTAAAACCAAATATCTACATCTGCATCATTAACACCATCGATATTTGAAACAATACACGAAAGAACAATAACATTTGCTGCTCCGGGTGCCGTATAGATCGTAGTGTTTGTTGTGTTAACCAGATTAGCGGTTGCGTTCTTAAATGTATCAGCCATTATTTTTCCTTAGCTTAATGCGATTACGAGACCAAGGCTGACCCCGGCCGCGGCAAATGAGATTGTTCCAGATCCATTAGTGATCATTGCTTGTCCGTTCGTTCCACCTGAGATATTCAAGTTTCCAACTGCGGTGGATAAAGCACCATTCAATGTGACCGTATCAAGAGTTGTTGTGCCATTAAGTGTGACGTTATTGCCTGTGATCGTTCCATTCATGTTTAGCGTGCTGCCAACCGGAATTATCGTCAGAGCTGGAGTATTCATTGGAGATGTGAACGTAGCCGCTGCAGCAGTACCACCAAGGACACCGCCCAATGAAACGTCAGCTCCAGAGGTACCAAAGACCTTCCATGTCGTTCCATTGAACTGCATGTAGAAATGAGCACCCGAAACGTCGGAGGTCAGATTTTCCGCCACACCTTCAATCGTCTCACCGTTTCGACCAATCGTCAGATTTGTGGTTGCCCAAGAATTTTCTTCATCTACAAACTCAACAATGTCATCTGCCGAAGGTGATGCCGGAAGCGTAACTGTGAAAGCACCACCCGAAGTGTCCGCTGCAATTTGATCTGCAGCATTGGCAGTATATGTACCGGTCGTGATTTTGTAAGCGGTGAGTCCACCACCTCCGATTGACCCCCAACCTGTCGCTTGCGTTCTTCCTTCAAAACTATCAGTCGAGCCGTTATAACGAAATGAGCCTGGAGGTCCCGAACGTTGTGCTGTTGTACCACGTGGAAGCAACACAGAAGCATTTGAATTGAAAGCTACATTTGCTGAGAACACAGCATTTGCGCCTGTGATATTTACATTTGCAATCAAATGGTTTACAGTAAGATCATTTAAGTTTGTGTTTGCGCCAGCTCCTACAGAAGAAGCTGCATTTGCAGCAGATGTTAAAACAGAATTGAGAGTAGTTCTCATCTGTCCTACTGTATTAGCAACTCCAAGTGCTGGTATACCTAAGCTCATTGTATTGTTGTCCCGTGTTTATTGTTCTTGTTATTTATAACAAACATCCATCAAGAGTGTTTGCCGCCCAGTAAGTACCGTGATCCAAAGCTCCGTTTGAACTTTCATAAGCATTGAATATTGCTAGGACAGTATTTGAACTTGCAACCTTGACTGAGTACATTCCATTAGCTGTTAGCTGCGCAGTATCTCTGATCTCAATGTTGTTGCAATTGGCACTAAAGATAGACTCAAAGAGTGTAGTATTACCTTCGACCATTCTCGATGTTCCAAAGTCACCAAGAGGAATAAGAGAATATGGGCTCATTTCTGTTGTAGCCCAACGTCCAAGCTCTGTGTTCGATACGATGAAGATCGTGCCACCACCCTCATCATAGTTGATATTCATTGAGCTACCATCATAAGACTGTGTAGCTTCTAATTCGTCCTCAATCTCTGGGACAATGATTATAACGTTAGCGACATATGAGTCAATGATACCAGCTTGAACGTCTGCGTTCGCGGCTAGATTCCTTGTAATGACCATCTCTTTATCAATGACCACCGAATGATTTAGATCAGAGATGATCATAACATCACCAAACATCTTCGTACCAGAAGGATGCAAGATCTCTTTTACTGCTTCACGATACTTCTCAACAAAGTTCTCAGAGCGGATGACATAAGAATACTCTTGATAAAAATCGCCATCCTGCAATCGATTGTCCCAGGACAGCCAACCTTTTGTGTCTGTGTACTTTCCTTCATAAGATATCGTACCGCTAATTAATGCTGCAGCCGTTGCGTTCGTCGCGGCGCGTGTCTGATTGTCAACGGTCAGGACTTCGAATTTGCTGTAATCAGCGCCATTGTCGTTGACCGTCGCCGAGCGCATAGCGCCTGGCGCGTGAGCAACAGCAATGACCGCGTTGTTGCCTTTGATGCCACCGATGCTGATATCGGACACTAGCTGTTGATTGCGGATCTCTGTATCCACGATTGACACGGTCGGCAACTGTGTATAGCCAGAGCCCTGACTTGTGACTGTGATCGAATTAATTGTGCCAACCGTGATATTGTTGAAAGCAAAAGCGTTGATTAGATTAGAGCTCGAATTCGCTGCTGCCATATTGGCGCTGAGCGTCGCTGTATTCGTACCCAAGCTTGGAAACAATGGTCCAGTGCCGATAACAACATTTGCCATTGGCAGGATGAGATCAGTACCAATAGACAATACCTCTGTATTCGATAGAGTAGTAATACTGAATCCAGCGCCTTCGCCAATAGTAGCAGCGATAGAGATAATACTGTTCGAGCGATAGCCCTGTCCACCCTCTGTGATGCTGAAGTTAATTGCACTTGTATCATCAACGGCGGAGACGTTACCATTTGCTCCAGATCCAGAAGACGCAATGAAGTTTACCGCATCACCGACCTTGTGTCCAATACCAGCAGTTTGTATTTCAACACCTGAAAGTACACCTGTGTCATTGAAGACAATGCCTTCTACACTGTCGTCTTCAGCTGTAACAATTTCACCATCCGAAAAGGTACCAATGATATCTGAAAGGAATAGCTCAGAGATTTGAACACCAAACCGCTCAATGATCTCGATACGTTGCGCGCGACCTGTCGCTCCCGAAGTCCCGCCTGTGACGATCTTACCAAGGAACAATCCTCGAGCAGCAGTCAACCCTGTTAATTGAACGCTTGTCTCTTTCAGCCAACGACCATCAGATGTTTTGAGGATATAATCGCCCGGGAAGTAGACGTCAATGTCTTCATCGAACATAGCACGGAACAGGAACTTGTAGCTCGCAGTTGAGCCTTTCGTTCGATAGAGATCAGTGATACGTTTCGCGATGAGGCGCTTGTCTGCGACCATGAAGTCAGGAATAGCACGGAAAATCTCACGCTTCAAGAAGTCGAGGAACGCGTCTGTCGTCGTGTCGATATCCTGATTCTCAATGAGCTTCTTTGTGGCGTGCATAGCATTGCCGTCACGTTCCATCCACTCATAGTACGCTTTGATGAATGCCTCGAACTTAGGCCCATCTTCCTTCACGAAATCAGGGATCTGATCCGTGACGAGTGCTGAAATTTTCTTATCGGCAGCTGCCATTATTTTTGCCTTGTTTGTCGAAAAACCGTTACAAGTGATGAAATCCCGTTATTCTGGGACAAAAATGTCGAAAAACGATTAGTAGATAATGCTTCCTGTTTGCGACTGTAGCAACGCCGCAGTCTGACCACTTGTATTAATATCTTTGAGTGTTGCAGATACCTTGCCTGTGTTATCGTCAATGACGTTGATTACTACATCAGCAATAAGCAACAGCTGATTTCTCACAGTGAAGACATTGCTTTCCAATGGAACCATGTTGACTTTAACTTCACTACCGCTATAAGCAGTAATCAGCTGATTGTCTAACTGGACCAGACCGGTAGCGTAATCAATAGTGCCAGCAGTAGTGGAGATATAAGTTCTGCTGTTGTTTTGAATGAAATAAGATCTGATATTTCCTTTGCCGTCATCATCATAGTACGCCGTCTTACTGCCTGTAGTAAAGCTTGAGGTTGAAATTGCATAAAGATGTCCTGAGTGAGGGTTACTGATTGCGTTGTTGAACGCTAGATTATATGCAGTCGCTGCTGTGGTTACAGGAGTAAATCTCTTTTGGTAGAGAATATCAGCTAACGTACCGACGATTGAAGTATCCGCGTCATCGATTGATTTGGTAAACTTGCTCAAATAGAACTTAGAGTCAAAGTTCGTGAGGCTGTCTGTTTCGTATGCAATGATCTTCGTTGCAATTTTATCGGCAATTGCAGCTGCAGACTCTGAAGTATTGTTTGGATTATAACGAACATTAACCGTTGGAACAACATAAAGGAACGTTGCATCAACAAAGACTGGCTCAATGGATAGCATGTTGCGCGTGATCAAACTTGACTTGATACGATCTTTGATTTGATCAGCAGCAATGTTGCCATCCGTTGGCTTCATTGAAACGTAAATACGACCATAGATCGGTGGCTTATTGTCCTCCCCACCCCAGACGCTCACTGCCTGAATGTCTCCGTTTTCGTTGAGGATGACTGTCTTGTAATCCGCTTTGGTCACCAATCGCCCTTGTGACTCAAACGCGCGCGGAGCGTTGTATTTGATTGACGTAAGGCTCTCCTGATTGGCTCCGCCTGATGCTGCAGACGATGTGGAGATCGAGAACGTCGAATAGCCACCCACTCTGCCCGTCGCAGTAAAGTTGTTTGCGCCGTTTGTAAGTGTGCCTTCATTGATACGATAGCTAGCAATCACGATGTTGCCATTCTTTAGAGCCTTACCAAACACGCCATCGCCAAAGATCAGTTCATATTGACTGTCTTCATTCTCTTGAACAAAGAACATCTTTGTATTCGCAACAACAGCAGAGAGATCTGATGCTACCTGATACGATGAAGTGGTTGAATTAGCTGACGACTCTTGTACCTGTACACTCAAACTACGTATATCAACCTTTGGATTAGGAATGACGTAACGAATAGGACTTGACGTGCTCACTGTAAATCGATGAGTCAAAGGCTCACCTTGAATAACTGCAACATTAGCAGAGTAAACGCCATTGTTGTCATCAATATATGTGAGCTGAGGCACAACAAACTTATAGGACTTGTTGTCGATTGTCGAGGTAAACGCTGTGTCCTTGGCAATCGTAATACGTGCGGGAGTGTCTACTGCTGTAACGGTTAATTGTAGGGTTGCTTCTGAACCCTGAAAGCTACGAGGCGTATAGCCGAGCATCTTTGCGCGTGAAACGATGTTGTTCCGCAGCTGTGCGGAGTCAAGGAACATCTCATTGCCTACCATATTCGTATAGAACGAGGTATGGTAAGTATTATATGCCATGATATCCAGGAGCATTGACAACGTAGATGACTCGAAGTCATAGTCATTGAACTCACTCTGAGAGCTCAGGTAATCACGTAGACTACTCTTGATACTACTGAAGTTCAAGTCTGTTACACGGACGACGCTATTTGCTGCCATTATCGGATTCTTTCGTTTTTATAAGCATCAGGAATAGATTTTTTACTGAGCGTATAAGGTTTACTATATCCTGTTTCTTTATGAGTCTTTATCATTTTGTTGGCACTTGCCTTAGAGCCATGTACTGTAGTCGTTTTGACTCCGTTTCGAGTACCATTATAAACCAACCACACCGATTGAGTTTCTTTTATGAAATCTCTGAATGCCTTCATTATCGGATTCTCTCAAGTGCTATGTTTAAGGTAACTGGTTCTGTTCGATTGACGGGCTTGAATACTATCTGAACAAACAGGTCGTTTTCATCTTCATTGGGTGTCACAATAACCTCTAGCAACTGTGCTCTTGGTTCAAACGCTTGGATCGTGTCCTCAATACGTTTAGACATCTCCGCGCGTAATGAAGGCGAGAAGTTTTCAAATAAATATGCCTGGACATTACCACCGAACAAAGGGTTATATGGACGTTCATATTTATTCGTAAGGATCAGGTTCTTCACGGCTCGCTTAATCGCCTCGGCATTCTCGAGTACCGAAACACGTTTGTTCACCGGGTGGGCTGCAAAAGAGATGTTGAGATCTCTATAGACAACGTCCTTCGTCGGTGGGTTTGCTGCGCCTGATCGATATGCTGCCAATTAATCAAACGCGAAGACGTCCGCGCTCCCTGTTGTTGCGTCTGGATCACAATGTGGAGACACAGGACACAGATCATCTGGTTCAGCCGTGCTTCCATTTACGACCATCTCAATGTTATTTATATAGACAGTGCCGGGGTTTATTGAGGCTTCTAGCCCTCCATTGCCATGACTGTTGGGATCACCCAATACTGCAATTAATTTGCTGTTGGCGTAGACATTAGACTGTAATCCAACAACTGTAGTTGCACCACACGCTCTATCATCTCCGTGTCTGTGTACTCCTGGCATTATAATCCTTCCAATTCTACTGCAGCGACATATTGTGAAGCCTTATAACTATCAACCATCTCTGTGATTATAGGGTTGACTGGTGGTCTCCATGAAGGAACATCAGGCAATGATGGTAACGCTATAGGTAACGCTGATGGGAATGAAATGTCTGACCCTTTGGTTAGAAAGGAACCGTCCGACAATATAGAGATATTAGGCACAAGGGCGCAAACATCAAACCCTGCCGTTCCGATCAAATCAACGATGCTATCCAAATCGAGACCAGGAACTGATCCATACGATCCGCTGACGCTGGATAGTTTTGAAGCAAAAGCCGCAGCATCTCCTGCGAGAGCAGCCAAGCTGGTGATTTCCGTGATCAGATTCGAGACTTCTGGCAACCCAGCCGCGTCGGTGACCTTCGACAATAAACCCGCAATTGGTCCAATTTGACCTGTAAGAGCTGATTTGATCGTCGCAATATCTCCAGACAATCCTGTTGCGTTCGCTGCTTCAGACAAGATCGTGTTCTTGATCGATGAAGTAGACGATAATAGGTTGCTAAAATCTGTGTTAATTCCACACGCCATGATATCTCCTTATGACGGATTAATGTCGACTCGAGTAGGACCAACGATAGTCAACGTTGTGCCAGACTCGAATAATAGGTTGCTTGTCGTCACGAATGAACCCGTTGATCCAGCGCCCATATTGAAACGTCCACCAGACTTGTACATGATATTACCAGAGATTGCTATCGCTTCATTTGATAATACAATACGACTATTATCTTTTGTCACTGTTAATTCATTTTTACCTCCAACGAAAACACTATTGTCTTTGCCTATCTTAGATATTCCTGCGGAGCCAACATTTTCAGTTCGATCAGCACCAACGTTTGTTGATTTATTACGACCAACTTCCTTAATTTCACTACGGCCGACCTTCGTAACCATGTCACCTGTAACAGATAGGAAGTAATCACCACCAACTTCATGGTAAAAATTTCTCTTTGTCATTAGCTTTACATCGCCAACGACAGTCATATTCACTGAACCTTTGACGTAGACGTTATCATCTTGAGCATAGATTTCGTATCCATCACCAACGATCTTTGAAACCTTGGCGCCATCAGGCTGAATCTCTGTAAATGTGCCCGACGAATGATACCAATGAAGGCGCTGGGCGCCTGGAGTATCGTCCACTTCTTGTACGTGTCCAAATTGTGTTTGTGTGACAGTATTATACGGATACGTTGTACCGACTGATATTGGATAAGAACCGGTCGTTTGTCCACCATATCGAGGATTTGGCTCGCTCCAGCTGATCCGGCCAGACGTATATGTCGCGGATGATTTATCCGTCATGTTGCCAACGGATGGTGCTACAGCAGTAGGAATGTTAGTAACGCGCGTAAATATTTTCTCCAGCACATGAGGATCTATATTCGACTCAGACCCACGCGCAAGTCGCGGAGTATCAGGCTCGCCCACGTATGACTCAATCGGGAAGACGCCGTTCAGATCATTGAAGCCTTTTGTCGTGTCGGGCGTCGATTGAGGAATTCCAGCGAATGATCCCATCACCATCGGTTGCTGTGCGTCGGCGCCATCTAAGAAGAAACCCATCACCCATGAGCCATGCTTCAGCCCCGTAGGTGACGTTCCTACGCCCGATACTGCGGCGCTTGTGATAGGCTGTAGACATTGAGCCCAAGGCAAATCGCTCGTTGATAGGTCCTCGAGTACGTCAGTATGCCATCCCATGCACCTCACGCGCACACGTCCTAGCTTCAATGGATCGCCTACATCTTCGACAACGCCAAAGAACCAGATGAAATTCATCCCTAGGAATTCATTTTCTACCTTATTCATGTCCAAATATCTCCTAGATCTTTATCTACTTTCTCCATCGAGCTGATTGAAGAACCATATGAGTCCTTGATACAGGTCAGCTTTGTGACATATTGCTTTGTCAGCTGATTATATTTGTGAACCACTTTAGTGATTAGGAAGGTAGCAGTGATTTGATCTGAACCTACCTTCTCTGTAAACAAAAGGTTGTATTGATTTTTGAGCTTCTCATGAGCGTAATTAACAGGAATGAAGATATTGATTACTTGGCCTACTGTGCGTAGATTATCTCCAGGTATAACAATCTCTAGCTCTGCGCTGTAATCCATCAATCCATTCTTGACAATTCTCATATTCAAGAAGTCTTGACGTGTCTTTGGATAAGAGATATTGTTATCTCCTGTCTTATTCTCCATGTAAGTATAGTCTTGCTTTTTGCTATCGACTGCCAGCATGCGCGTATGATAAGGAGCTCTGGTTGTTTCGTGAATTGAATACGGAGACATTATTCCAAAGTTGCTTAGGTTGGTGAATCCTGCAGAAGTATAGTCCCAATAATAGCTGAATGTCTTTTGTGTGAACTGTTTAGTCAATGGATCAATGGATAACACTTCGTTATCGTAAATACCTGTTTCAATTCGCTTCGCTGTTTCAGGAGATTGAGTGTGTTTTAGATCATAAATGATTTGATACTTACGCACTGGGTCTGGCTCTACGATATCTTTTGAGTCCGCGACGTTTGGATCAGCCAAATAATACGACTCAACCGGCTCTTGATCGATGAGACTACTGATTGTTTTGAACTTATATCCAATGCGATCACGATAGAATACATAATCACTCTCTGGATATGTGTTCGATTTAGCTTGAGACGACAGATAATTAATGAACTCAAGGGGATTTGATTTGTTGCCTACAAAAGAATGAAGACCTTCTGTTTCATCTAGCTCAATGGGTGTTGGAACACTTAGATATTTGACAATGTTCTTACCATGTGTGTCTTCATTATCAAGGAAATGTGTCTCGTATTCCTTGTTGACAATGTCTTTGATTGTTTTACCTACGTACCCAGCAGTGGATTCAGATTTGAGATTGATGATATTCTCTTTTGAAACAAAGTGGATGACATAACCTTCCATGCGTTCCTCAAGCTTTTCTCTTTTGGTGACTTTGTAAACGCTGAAGATATAAGAATTCGTCTTTGATCGATTAGGAATACCGCTAGACTTGAACTTAATCACGAGCGTCTCCTCACCAATGACAGGGAGGATGTCCGAAAGGTCGACAGCTTCTGCAATCAAGATTGTCCCAGAGATGTGGTCGAGGAATAAGTTTTCATAAATTGTCATCTCCATCTGCATACCTTTGAGATGGACGAATTTATTGCCTGCATGATTTATCAGGGTCAACTCTTGAAAGTCAATATTGTTTACTTCAATTTGTTCTATCATGTATCAAAGATGCCGTCTGCTAATTGTGTCAGTCTTGTGATATATTTGCTATCAATAATCTTGATTGATCGCTTTGCATCGTTAAGGTCTGTCTCATAGTCATAGTCGTACTTAATTCGTCTGTCTGCTGCAGCAAGAGTATTATATGTAGTAAGGTCAACCTGATATGTCTTCTCAGGGACAACTGTTCCATCATATAAAACTTGATGTGCCTGGTAGATCCATTCGTAATGATGAACTGTACCTTGAGCCGTTGAGACACTTCCATATTTCTCTTTGATAAAATTGGTAAAGGAAGCGTACTCCAAGGGCCAATCAAAGTGAGGATCAATGACTAGATTAGCCATCATAATCACCCAATCGAGCGTTGGGTCGTCGTAGTATTTGAATGCTAGCACGTCTGGACGCTCACCGTCTTGGATGCTATGCTCATGGAACAATGACGCGCGCGAACGGAGCATATCCTGGATCTTGAAGCGGAGCGTGATATTCGTCACCTCTTCAAATCGACCGTTCTTCTTCACGTCATAATTGACTGTAGGGAATGGGGTGAAGTAAAAAGACATTAGCGGTTGCCTCCTTGGACATCTTGTCGCGTTGTCACAGAAGTCTCAAGGAATTCCATAGCAATGTCAACAGCGACAGGAGCCTTCTTGCCACCGATATCGTGGAAGTGGGGTCCTGTAGGCTGATAATTGACCGTGAATGAAGTCAGCACAGACGTCGCAATGTCGAACAGATATTCATTCGTCTTTGTATCGCCCAATGGAATTTGGATGTCGAATTGGCGTGGATATCTGAAGAAGTGCTTGTCTTTGATATACGAGGGCAGCATGGCTTCCTTGAAAATTTTAATCAAATCTCTTAGGTTGTCCTGCTCTTGTTTTGATTGTGGGACAAGACGGTATTGAAACGAATGCTTGCGGAAGTCTGGTCCTGAAAACAGCACTGCGAGGTGAGGGTTTGCCGCAACTCCCAGACCAGCAAAAGCACCTTCGACTGCTTTGCCCGTTGCGTAACCCGCTGCAGCACCCGCCAAGGTGCCCAATTGGCCAGTGAGCGCACTGCCGACTCCTGCGCCAATGAGTGGTGCTAACTCCGATTGCAACGCTGTAGATGCCAGGTTCAATCCAGCCTCTGTTGTGATTTTCTTCTTTAGCGAAGACAGAGATTTAGAGCTGAACAGATCGCCTATGGTACCGTCCGAGTCATTTGCTACGCCCGCGACCGCGGCACCGATTGGCCCCAATTGAGCATTATTATACTGCGCCGAGTAACCCGTCGATAAATTTTGTGGTAGAGGCAATACTATAGTTGCATCAGTCTCACTATCTTTTATCTCTCTGCTATTGAATACATATTTCTTTGAAATGAGAAAATTGACAAAGTGATCGGAATTTTCAATATTCAAAGGAAAGACTACTTTGCCCCTAACCGACAGAGGCACAGGTTTTGAATTGAAATCAATATTCTTTATTTTTTCTATAAACCCATCATGTGAACTAGTGATGGTATTCTTATCGTGTCCAGACATATGTCTTCCTTAAAGTATTCTTCATTTGTATTTATACGGTCTGCTGATAAATAAGAATATGGGAAGACCAATCAAGACAAAGTTCATGCCAAAGAACCCAGCTAAATACAAAGGGGATCATAGGAAGATTGTGTCTAGATCATCTTGGGAGAAGAGATGTATGAATTGGTTTGACACGACCGACAACGTGATTGCCTGGTCATCTGAAGAGGTCATCGTCCCTTATCGCGATCCATTCACTGGCCGCGCCCGTCGATACTTTCCAGATTTTGTGATAAGAATGCGACGGGGTGATGGGAAGATCCAGACAGTCATGATCGAGGTCAAGCCCGATGGTCAGACGAGACCGCCCAAAACGCAGAAGAACCGCACAAAGCGGTACATCAACGAGGTTTACACTTGGGGCATCAATAAGAACAAATGGGAGCAGGCGCGCCTATACTGTGCTAAGCGCGATTGGGATTTTCAGATATGGACCGAAAAGAATATGGGATTTACCTAAATGAGAGCTCCTCCAATTCGTGTCGGATCGTCTCGCGTAGGTCGAATACATGACCGAGACCCCGTTCGCGCGTACGGTAAGCCATGCCCCGCACTGATAGGTTTACCTGTCTACACAAATGTTTTATCACATCTCGTTCGGAAGTGAAGCGTTCAATGATGGGAGTCATTGGGATTTACCTGATTCCCTCCCCATTGAGCTTACGGAGTTCCTCTCGCGCGAAGGTCAATTGAGCGTAAAGGCTCTTTACCTTCTCTTCGGCAAAGTACAGATCATCCACCAGACTAGTCTTTTCGCGCTCTGCCTCTTCTTCTCGATCCTTCTCGCGGGCGGCTTCTTTCGCCGCCCTAACTTTCTCGCTTGAACCGAACATTGTCTCTCTCCTCATCGATTGCTGATTTAATCTGATCTACAAAAATTGTAATTGGATCGGTCAATTTTAAATCCAGCTTCGACCACAATTCGGCCTCGGCGTGGTTCCGGGCTTCTTTAAAGGCATGTTTCCAAATCTCGTAATCCACCTCAGTAGATACGATCCTGCTCATGCCGCTTTGAGCGCGTCACGCGCGAGGAGCGCTTCGAGCTCTTGTTTGTATTGAAATGACTGGATGTCGCTGTGCCACAAGTAGTAGCTCACGTCGCCATCCACGTCATAAGAGAACATGTCGGCGCGAAGCATTGCTGCCGGGGACATGCCGAGATCGTCGCCGCTGTTGAGGTAGCTGCGATGGGACGCGATGTTGGCGATCTCTTTCGCCTCGTAGCGCGCATTCTCGTCGTCCATTTCGGACAGGAGATTGTCCCAAAGGACCTGCTTTTCGGCGTCTGTCGCCGTGAGTTGATAATGATCGCCTCGCGGGCGATATCCGCGCGCGTCCTTGTGGAGGTCTGAATAGAGATTATCGTCAAACGAAAATTGCGTGGTCATGATTTCTTCCTCTTCCTCATTGTGTAATTATATAGTAACACAAAAAGACGCGGTTGTCAAGCACTTTCTTTCATAAAAAGTCATTTTCTTTGGCGTGGATTTCAGCACGGATATTAAGCCACACGTCGATTTCTCGTCTATAGATGACCTCAAGCAAAATGTTGTCCACGCGTCCTCTTAGGGAATTGCTTACTTGAGCAAGAATAGCGTTATCCATCTCATTAGTAACCTGTTCCCAGATGACATAATCAATCATTTCTTTCATCTTGGATTTCCTCGGCGATCACATACCATATAGTCATTTCTCGCACGTAGATGGGCTCAAGTAAGCTGACATCTACATGCTGTCTCAGATCACAGCTCGCCAATTCAGCAATGATGAGATGCATCTCCGCCTCAAGATCCTCCCGCATAAAGCGGGCTTCGGCTATCATTTCAAGCTGTCCAATTCGTCAGTGATTGCATTCCAAACTTCCCATTCTTTGTGCTTGATCCGGCCTAACACTTCGTCCTTGATCAGGCCAATTGTATCCATATCAACTCGATGTTGGACGATATGAATACTATTGCTCATACTGCTTGGGAAGTGGGTGGTCACCGGTATCATGAGTCCGCCAAACGAGCGCGGGTCTCGGAAATACTCTCTTGGGTGTCATCGATTAGCCAATTCATGTAATCCTCACGATTGAATCCAACCCAGGGGATTTTGAGCGCGTCGAGCATCTCGAGCAATTCGCTCTCTTCCTGGGCTGTGATAGGGTTATATGCATGGGTGACCAGCGCGTGTTCATACGCGACAATCCGCCAGTATTTGGATAGATTAGGTAAGGACACGCGCCGTTCCATTTGGAAAGAGGTGAGTGATCTGAGACGTCTTGTACCCCTTGGCGTGACGCTCTGCTGACTTCAACGTAAAAAAGCTCAACAATTGGATTTGCCGTTTCGTGTCAACCCACTGAACAGCGAAAACCTCGCGCGTGGGAAAGTCGACCGAGAGCATATTGGTCTTCCGATCTGGCGTCTCGAATATCCCGCTCATCGCTTGAGCCTCTCGAGTACTGCCTGCCGTCGATCCTCGAGCAACGCTTTGGTCTCGGCGTTCTCTGTGTCGAATCCCGAATGACTCGCCTTAAAAGCCGGCGTGAACTTGTCTCGATTTATCTCTTTGAAGACCCGGTTGAGGGTAGCGGTGTCAATCTGTCCATCGAGATCGATGGTCTCAATCTCAAATGCGGATTCTGAGAATTTTTTCATTTGAATTTCTCCAATTCTCCAAGGTAAAGTTCATCTGCGGCCTCAACGGCGATCTCGTCAATCACTTTGTCTGCCAAGTAATTGTTATGAGTGAGTTGCTCACTGATAGCGCGTGTAACCGGCGCTTCAAATCGACCAGATTGCATCTGTTCACGAATAGGTTTCAGACTTACGCGGATAGCCTTCACTCGATTCTGAACCGCTTCCAAAAGGTCTGGATAATCAAATTCCTCTAAACCTTTCGTGAGGCGTTTCCGCATTTCGGCTTTGTTCATGTATCTAATCCTTGAGAGTTGCTACGTGAGCGGTGCCAATATCGATCAGCACATCATACATGACTCGGAGCTGAGAAATCATAATTTGCCGACCTTCTTCGTGCTCCGCTTCCAAAATATCGCCTGGCTCGACTGCGCTTATCCGCGCCAGGTGCCGGCGATTGTTCTCAATCATGTCGGCCAAACGTCGAATGCGAGCGACTGGCAGAAGATTTTCAAGATCTGCGACCAAGGCGTCTTTGAAATAATCGTTGCTCATCGACCCATCCCCTTTGCTAAGAATTTGAAGAAATGAACGGGATCGCCGTTCACGAAATCGATATGGACCAGCTTGTCCTTGACTTGCGCCTGGACCTCGTCGCCACACATCAGAACGAACTCGATCACCACACCCAGAGGAATGAAATTCATGCCACTAGGACCTTCGACCTCGAATGTCTGCTGACGATCAATTCCCTTCTCATCGATGAAGGTAATAATCCAATTTTCAAACGAACGACTCATGCCACTCAGCTCCCATCTTCGGACCAATCCTCGACAACGCGGAACGTGTCGCCCGGATTGACATAACCCAGTTTCTGGATCACTTCGATCAACTGATCTTTCACCCGAACATCGAAATTCTCTTCGGATTCGTTCACGCGGTTCGCAACGAATGCCATCAGGTGGGTGCCACCAAGTGTCTCGAGTTGTATGAAAGTACCATTCATGACCAAGTTCCATTCTCAAATTGTTCGATGATTTCCAAGCACGCCTTTTTTGACTCGGCGTAAAAGATGTCGTCGCCACGACCCAGAACCATCCAGGTCGTCCATTTGTCAAAAGCTTCTTCGCTCAATCGGACTGTATACGTGTTGCTCAGACCGACTGTTTCGTATTCGCCTTGCCAAATCTTTTTCGTCTTAATCGACATTACATCTTCTTCCTCATTGTGTAATTATAGAGTAACACATTTTTGAGCGTTTGTCAAGAACTTTCTTTCATAAAATGTAATTTTATTTCTGTAGATAATATATTGATACGGTCGTTGGCGCCATACCAACGCACTCGGACATACCGCCATGCAAGGTGATCGACCCTCTTGGCGACCAGCGCATCGGACGCGGCTAGCTTGCCCTTGTCGATTATGTACCTGCCTAGGGATTTAGAAATCACTTGTGACCTCCTCACGGATCATCATGTCTGATTGCCTCCACTGCTTCCTCTCGTATCATTGGAATCAGGTGATACTTGAAAAGAAGTTTTATTTTCAGATGAGGGTTCAACACCTGCTCCGGTAGTGCGCCGGCGGAAAACTTATGCTTATAGTAGATCTGAGACATTATCGATTGTTTCATATAAATATGATAACACAGCAACAGGAAATGTCAAGCACGAAATGGCAGCTTATATCTTTGACGATATGCTCACCAAGGGCATCAGATCAGGTCAAATTCCAGCTAGAACTCAGAAATCACGGACTTGGTATCGGAACGCCGGCAAGCAATTCTCAGGTCTCAAATCGCATACGCTTCTGAAGCAGAATCCGTCGAAGCTCACGGGACAGCTCATGATGGGCAGCATGTTCTTGTTTTCATATGATCCAAAGCATAAGAAAACCCTCCCTTACTATGACCAATTTCCGCTCATCTTCCCATTTTCGTCAGATAAGACCGGCTTTATGGGAATAAACATGCATTACCTATCGTTACCCTTGCGCGCGAAACTGATGGATGCGTTGTATGATTTGACCACAGATAAGCGCTACGATGAGAAGACAAAGCTTCGCCTGTCATATGACGTTCTCAAAAGTGCCTCGCAGTTCAAGTGGTTTAAGCCGACTGTGCATAAATACTTGAGTAAGCACGTTCGATCACAATTTCTAATGATCGACTCAGTGGAGTGGGATATTGCCCTGTTCCTTCCGCTTGAGAAATTTGTTGGTGCTTCGAAGACCAAGGTATGGGCAGAGAGCAGGAAAGCAGTCTAATGGCATTTAACGTACTCAATCTACAGTCAGAGATCAACAACTCTGGTCTTGCTCACTCTGGCTATTTCGAGGTGAGAATTACTCCTCCTGTACTAGGCAGCGCTCTTGTATTGAGCAGAGGTTTGTCTTTGCGTACCGACACAGTAACAATGCCAGGTCGAACACTTATGGCGTTGGATAACTACAGAGATTATGGTGTGACGAGAAACATTCCATACACTGCTAACCACGGTGAAGTAGGAATGTCGGTTATCTGTTCTGACGACATGCGCGAAAAGGAAATGTTCGATAAATGGCAGGACCTCATTGTTGGCAGATATCGTGTAGATGATCCCGCTGAAGCAGACAAATACAACGTTGGATACTACAAAGACTACGTTTCTACAGTAGAGATTGATCGATTTAGACCAGATGGAATGAAGACGTATTCCATGAAGCTCATCGAAGCATGGCCACGCACAATCAGCGGACTGCCTATGGATTGGGGAACCGTCGATGCTCTGCGCCTCAACGTCCAATTCAATTTCCGCTACTACATCGTTGAGCAATCAACAAACAGCGACAAGCACGGTGGTGCCGGACCTAGCAATTCATCGAATGGCATTGATCCGTTTGATGGAGTGGGTAAACCTAGAACAGATGCTTTCAAAGGAAATGATCCGTTCGATGGAATTGGCGGACCCGTAAATAGACAATTATAACTACATGGAGACATAATGACTTTACCATCAATAGTGACACCTGAATTTGAAACTACAATCCCTTCAACAAAGGAAAAGATCAAATTTAGACCCTTCCTCGTCAAAGAGGAAAAGATCCTTTACATTGCAATGTCAAGTGAAGATAACAAGAGCATGGTTGACGCCATTAAAAAAATCATGGTGTCATGTTTCGATTCCAATATGGATATTGAGAAACTTACATTCTTTGATTTTGAATATTTATTCTTACAGCTACGCGCAAAGAGCGTGAGTGAAATATCAGAGTTTTCCTTGACTCACAATGTAGAGGGGTGTGAGCATGTCAATGACGTTAGCGTGAACATTGAAACAGTCGAAGTACAGTTTCCTGCAGACGCCAAAGACGTAATAATGATCACCGATACGGTTGGCATAAAGCTCCGCTACCCAACGATCAACGATCTGTCTCGACTAGAGAATCCTGACGTGGATGCAATCATTGATTTATTCTGTGACTGTATCGTGACCGTCTTCGATGGCGATACCATGTTCGAAGATTACGATAAGAAGCAACTCCGCGAATGGATCGAGAACCTGTCACAAGAACAGTTCAAAAACATCACCGAGTTCTTTGAAAACATGCCGAAACTACAACATGAGATCAAGTATACTTGTGGTGGATGCAATGAAGATGTGAAGGTTACCTTGGAGGGTCTTCAAAGTTTTTTTTGATATGTCTTAGTCATGGAAGTTTAGCCCAATACTATATGATGAATTTCAGTTTGATCCAACATCACAAGTGGTCATTAACCGAGCTTGATAACATGATCCCTTGGGAACGGGACATCTACATAAATATGCTTATACAGTTCATAGAAGAACAAGAGAAAAAAGATGGCAATTCTAGCTAACGACAACGTCTTACCAATAGTCAATGACAATACGCCAGGACAGCTGAGCATTGTTGACGTCTTGAGCAAACAAAGCTCAATACTAGATGGCATCTTCAAAGAGATCAAGCGTATCAATGTAGGGCTTGGTAAGCTCCTCAATATCGAAAAGGCAGGCATGCTGAGCGCTGTTCGCGCGCGTCAACTTGCAGCCGAGAATGCCTTAGAGGCGCGTCCAGATGGAAAGCCGGAAGTCACTGTTAAAAACGAGGGTGGCGAGAGCGTATTCTCTAAGCTCTCAGGAATGCTTGGCGGTGCTAGCAAGAGCGGTCTGTTTGGAAAACTGTTGATGGCAGGACTCGTCGCGTATGTTGCGTCGCCGAAGTTCCGAGAGATCATGGACACGGCGATGACTACTGCTTTCGACTATCTAGGCAGTGATGAATTTCAAGATAAGGTCATTTCGATTGTCAAGGACATCAATTGGAAAGATCTAGTGACTTGGATTTTCTTGGGTTGGAAAGCCGCTACGATCATCAAGCTTGGTAAATGGCTTGGCGAAGAATTGGGCAGTTTATTGTGGGATGGAGTTGTTAAAGATAGCTGGATGGTTGATACTTTTGGTTTGACAGAGGAGAATATGAAAGCTGGGTTCGCCACCGCGTTTGGTGGATTGTCGCTCGCTGCAGTTTTGTTCTCTGGGAAATTTTTTAAAGGAATTGCGTGGTTCGCAACCGTGTTGGCGAAAGCAGCATGGGGCGCAGCTAATGCTGCTGCCAGATGGCTCGGCGTCCCTATCGCCCGCGCACCATCAGGTCCCGGCGGGGTGGCTGCGGGTACATCTACAAATTTGAGAACTATGGGCGTTCCTAATCAATCTCACGGCAACTTGAGAACTGATAAAGCTGGCACTATCATCAATTCAAAAGGCCATCCTATCTCAAATAAGGAATTAGCCAAACTGTCACCCGCGCAGAAAAAAGGCTTGGGGGTCGGCGGCAGTAATTCTATGTTGGGCAAATTTAAAGGAATTGGACGGCTTGGATTGATCACGGCTGCAGTCACAGCGCTCGGCGCGGTCGTCGCAACATCGGCAATGGCTCTTGAACAAGATGCCAAAGATATCTCACCGGCGGATTTGAAAAAGGAAGCTGCAAAATCTGCGCTGAGCGGACTTGGAGATAGTGCAATTGCAGGAGCGATGATGGGCTCTTGGTTTGGTTTGCCAGGCGCCGCTATTGGCGCTGGAGTTGGTTTGATGATAGGAGTATTTAATTTAACCAATGAAGACAAATCCAACATTGCAGCATGGTCGTCTAGTCTTTGGGATGACACTATATCATCAATGAAGAAAACGTTTAGAAAGCTAGCATTTCTTTTCAGACCTAAAACTCTTGAAGAAAAAGAGCGAGCGCATAGAGGTACTGAAAAAAGAGATGGTCATGGAGACAATCAACCCATCGAAGAACAAGTTAAGGGCCAACTATTCAAACTACCAAAAATTGATGCTGGCGACAAAGCTGAAATAGATTCCATGTCCTCTAAACAATTGAGAGAGGCTATCTCAATTGAAGATGTTCCAAATGCACCACAACATCAAAAAGATCTAGTCAATTACATGAGACGTCGATTGGAAGAAATATCCAAACCGATTGTCACGCCAAAAACTCCTAATGACATGCTAATGGGTGGTGGCACCTCCAGTGACGCAGAACAGCCTATTGACGAATTCCATGGATCGACAATGGGAGTCATGAAACCTCGACCGGGCCCAATAAAACTTGAAGTTTCGCCGTGGACTATCTTAGGTGGCGGTGGCACCTCCACGTCAAAAGGAGGTCAAGGCCTAGACAAGCTAATCAACGACAATCTGAATCCTGCTCAGATCGGTCTAACACAAAGCCTCTCCGCTGCTGCTAAGGCAAATCTCATGACACAACGTCTCGCTCAATCGTCGGGTGTTGGAGGTGGCGGTGCCACGATTGTCAACGATGACCATTCTGTTTCCACGGTCAACAATAACACCTATGTCAAGGGTTCCGACGCTTGGGACATGGACGCTGTAGATAAGAAGAGTTCCTTTTCCAGATAAGAAAAAAGGGTGCCGAAGCACCCTTTTCCTTGCACATTCCGATTATTAGCTTAAAACGGAATTTCGTCTTTCTCGTCGTCGTCATCATCGTCAAAGAACTTGGCGATCTTGTCGTCCGTCGCTTCGTCGTCATCCCATACAGAAGACTCTTCCTCTGCTGGTGCTGCCGCCTCGCGCGCGGGTTTGTAATCCGCTGTGTCCTCGCTCAAAGCATCGACAGTATCAGTCATATCTGACGAATGACCATCGAGTCCAAGAACGCGATCACGCTTCTTCTTCAGCTCATCGTATGTCTTGAAATTCTTGGGATCCAAGAACTCATCATACAGATTGTACTGTTCGCTCCAGATCTTCTCCATCTCGTCATCGCTGGCGAGTGGTCCCGGGCGCATGAACTCACAACGAGTGTAATTCGGCACTGGTCGCGCCGTATCGTTCTCGCCGAAAGTCACCTGTTCGGTGAAGACCTTCATGTGCCAATTGGCGCCTTCCCATAAATCGAATGGGTTCAGCGGATCGTCCGACGCAAACTTCGGATTCATTGCGTCGTTGAGCATGTTGAAAATACGTGCTCCGTACTTGTACAGGAACACCTTTCCCTCATTGTCTGGATTTTCTGGATCCTTCACCACGTAGATGTTGGAATAGTATTCCAGGTTGCGCTTCGAATTACGCGCGATATCCTTACGGCCCTTCTGCCATGCTGCTGAGTTGTACTCACCAACTGGATCAGGAACGCCGTCGCCGAGTGTCGTCAAGCTGTTCTCGATGTACCAACCGGTGCCACCTTCGATGCCCTTCATCTGTTTGAAGTAGTGCTTGAAGACGCGAACGTATGGAGCCCCATTCTTGTCGCCATCCGTAGGAGGAAGGAAACGAATGATCGCTTCGCCGTTGCCTGCTTTGTCTCGAGTGATGTTCCAGAGGCGATCATCTTCGAAATTGCTCTTGCCTGATGCAAGTGCCTTGACCGCTGCTGTAAGGTCGCCTAGGCTTTTCTTGTTGCCAGAGGCTTTTTTGAGTTTAGAGAAACTGCTCATATTTGTCTTATCCTTTTGTATGTTTCATATGTTTGCTTGTCCACGTCGAAATTCATAATATAACTTATTATATATGCAAATCCACAGCCTGTCAAGTAAAAACTGACGTAAATAACGAAATAAATTCGTCAGGTCTCATCTTACATTTCTTAAAGAAAAACGGCTTGTAGTTTTGCAAAGCATTGTATTCATTTTCCCAGATCAGATCTCCTTCCATAGTTTTGTTCCAATATCCGAAATGTCTGTACTGTCGATTGAGCAACAGCATGGTTTCCTTTGATACTTGTCCACCAAGATACATCTTTAGCAAGAGTGGGTGACCATTTTTGTTCATAAACAAAGAGGAAATCGGACTATCGCCTTTTCGCTTCTTGGCGACGTTGAGCTCCTCTTTCGTCTTGTATGATAACGATTGGATTTTACCAAGCCATTTGAGATACGTTTTTTCGCCTTGATCTCCTGCGATTGAGCCCGACCAGGCTGGTGTATCATTGACAAAGTTTGCCATGAAGAAATCGACTAGCTCACCATTCTTGTATTTGCCTCCAATTTTCTCGAAGAAATACTTGTCTTTACGCGCTAGGAACGTATGGGGTTTGACCTTTGTTTTGCCATTGTACTTGAAATAATCGTACCCAGATGTGAAGTGCAGGCGAATAGCCATGTACTCCATGAAGGCATTGATGCCTTTGTAATCACCCACTTGCATTATTTCAGATCAATGTATTTTTGGCATTGCTCGGGGGTCAGATCTTTGTCGATGCATGTCTGTATCAAACGATTGCCGGAATAAGATATAAGGTTAGCCGTTACAACAAACACAAACAGAAATATTAGTAACAAGATAGTCCCGACAAAGCGAGGCAATAAGAAATCAATCCAATTGTCGCCCAGGTTCTTGACGAAAATTTTTTTGAGAATCTTCATATAGGCAACCTCGCTTTCTTCTCTTTCATTAGGTTCAACTCTGATGCTTCAGCTTCAATTTTCAATTTGATTACTTCGTTGATCATCTTAGCCGCCGACTCTATTTCGATTTCATGTTCAGTACAACAGTCGACAATAGCTTCTATGTACTCACATTCCTTCTCGATCACAATCTGTTCTATAAGCAAAGAGAACGTAGATTTATTCATAATATTAGGAGCCATTTTCCACCTTTTCAAAGAGATGTTTGATCTTACAGAAGAATTTAACATGCGTGGGCATCTCCCCGTCATCGGGATATCCAAGCTGACCCACAACCGTGGTCAGCATCATTTGGAAATATGCAATTTGATCTCCCTTCCAAGAGTACATCTTCCGATACTCGAGAACGTATTTGTCCTGCATATAGTCAATTTTCATCTTCTCGGCGCTATCAAGGTGAATTCTAAAATCGCCTTTCCAATACGTCGCAAAACTGTATAGCTTTGGCTCTTCGCTCATGAGAAATAATCCCCCAATCGAGCATAGCAATATTCGAACGTCTGCAGATCTGTGCCGCCGATCATCGTCATAAGCGTGGTGTGATCCTGTGCTGGCATTGTCTGAACGTCCGCCCAAGACATGCTTTTCGTCGCTCCCGTCGCGACGGTTGTGATCTCGATCAGATCGTCGGTCACCGTTGTGGTGTAGATCGTCACGTTCTCGGCGTTGATGTAGCTGATGGTTCTTGTTGACATGTTAACTCTCCGGTGCTGGTATTCCGTTAGGATTGATCTTAACCGACTCACTATCGTCCATGACCGCACGACCGGTATCCATGACTTTTTCGCCTGCGACAGAGAGGGTCGATTGAAACGTGCCGTTTGCTGCGAACATAGATCCATATGGGTCAATACGATTCCAATTAAAATTGCGATCAGCGGGACGCGTTGCGTATTTTGCTCCGAAATACTCTGGTGGGTGTTCTAACTCTTTCGCCAGATCGAGGGCGCCTTCGAACATTTCAGTCACGGTCTCGCCGTCGTCGTAGTGCATCGCCTGTCCGACAGCCCAGCCGTTGTGGATGAGGAGAGAACTAACGCCATCGCGAAACGGATCGGGTTCTGCGGCTTGCACTCCGTTCCAAATTTTCGAGCTGGGATCTTCAACGAGTAACACGCCGGATGGCAATACATCCACTTGGGCCTCCGCTTCGAATTTCGCCCAATCTGGTGCTGGGGTTTCTTTGGCGAGATCGGGTACCTTATCACCAAATGACTCTTCAGCTGAGCCGACGTCTTCGCGCACAATGTCGCGCTCGTCTAATGTAACCCAATAAATTTCATAACATACGGTGTCTTCGATAGCCACAAAACGATGGTAAACACCAGGACCCACTTCAGTAACGTCTCCGGGTTCGAGAATTGTTTCATCAACCAAGTCATAATCATTTTGGTGTACCTCCACCTTCAGCTTTCCGGACTCCACGTAGAACAAATTAGTCTTGTGTTCGTGCTTGTGTAGGGAGCAATGCGATCCAGCGTTTGCTTCAAACCTATGTATTTCTACGTTATTTCGACGGAAGAGCTTTTCGGTCACTCCCCATACCTTGCCATATCGACTCATTTTTATCCTTTCCTCAATTGATTGTATAGCGTAATGGGCCACAGAAACCCAACCGCTATTGCCACAATGATGATATTAATGGCGGAAAAGTTCGTGGACTTCTTGAGATTGGACCAATCACGCAACACCATCATCATCGTTGCTATACTTAGTATAACATACCAATCACCCAATGTCAAGTGGGAAATGTCAAATAAGTTCATTTCTTACCTCCTCTTTGATCGCCCGTGCGATGGGCTCAAAAACATATCCATGAACGCCAAACATTTTTGATGTTGAATGTCCGATCCCACCTGTATACGCGAGGATTACAAAATACCAAAACATGTGCTGATCGATTGACAGTTCTACAGATTTCATAGATACACCATGCCTTCCCATCTGCACCAGTCACATTGAACGCCCGACAGGTAATTGCTTATCACCGGTTCATCGCCCTTAAACGTCACTAGGACGCTCGCTCCGCGCGTGGGCAACGTGAGCCCCGTCTTACATGCTGGACATCGATACTTGGGCTTGTAATGCCTGTTCATGTCGTTGACGACCAACCACGTCATCATTTCATCTTGTAGAATAGATGGCCATCGATCTGGACCGTCATCGTCATTTCTTTGGTCCACCACGGAGGGCTAATACTTGTAGCATGATAATGAGTGGCACCCTCCGTAATATCGTAAAGTCCCCATTCGGCCATTTCATAGTTCGAGATGACGAATTCAGATATCTCCTGCGCCAATTGCCAAGCAACATGATCTCGCGGCACGTCAGATTTTCCGTCGCACCACCAACTGAAGTGACATTTTCCGCGGATTGGATACCGCTTTTCTTTTTTCGCATTATAATAGTATTTTCCTTGAGTTACTACACGCATGATTGTATCCGGGAAATCACCGCTTGCCACGCGGTTCATCGTCACGATCCCGACTGCGACTTGCCCCGCTAAGGGCTGGTTCCGGGCTTCCCAATAGATGTTGCGGGTGAGCCAAAGAACGCGCGTGTCCCAATCATCCTCCTTGGCGTTCGCCTTGTTCGCAATCGCAGAAGCAAGGAACGACAATCCGATCACAAAGATTATCAGCAAGATGATGTTGCGGATATGCTGCTCTCTACTCATCTTTCACTTCATCATATCGGGTTTCGAAACCAGCCCAAAACTTCGAGCGCCAATTCTTCGTGTACTCTTCGTTGGTTATAATTTCCTTCGTCCCATCGTGATTTTCCACATACCAATCATGCGGCGGAAAGGGGCTCATGACAGGAAGCATCATAGGAAGTCGTCCATAGCGTGGTAAGCGTCTGCGCTTTCAATCGCGCAAGGCTCACATGTATGGCAACGCTTATCGACGTTCCATAGGTTATCGCCACAGCTCCAACATCTGCTCATGTAATTTCCAGGCGCATATCCAAATCGGACGAGATCCAGTCGATCTGAACCTATCTTGTAATCCTCAAAGACGTTCATCGGATTTCTCCTTGTCCGTGTCTCGAATGGCGCAACCTCTGAATGAATTTATCCCAGAGCCCTTCAACCACGATGAAATCATCTCGACCGTTGAGCAATTCCTCTAGTCGTTCGATCTCGACCTTGGTGTCTCGGAGCAACAAATAAGGCCATGCCTTCTCACCGGTTTTTTCCATTGTATACAGCCCAGCGTTCAGACGCAGTTTGATATCACTCATTACAAATCTCCTCAAAAATTGGTGGGCCCTTTCTGTTTCGAGGCGGTGCCCATACCCAAGAAAGATTACGCTGCTAGGCGCATATCCTCAATTGCATTATCGTTAGATGCTGCAGTTACGTTTTGGCCCCGATACGGTGGGTACCATGCCGTCTACCTCGATTTGACCTTTACTACGACAGTCGATCCTGTGTCTCCCCCATAAAGAAGCATATGATCGCGCGTCCTATCAGATCACGACGCTCGTAGTCGATCTTTCCGATATTTCGTCCTTTGCCTTTCCTTCTGCAATCGCCAAACAGGAGAGAAATGAATTCAGGTCCTGCTTCTAGGTCATACAGACGCGATGTTTTCACATCTCCGACAAAAGTCATATGCTTCTTGGTGGAGGAGCGGGGTACTGCCCCCCGGTCCTGTCCGTCTATTCCGTCTGGTCTCAAACGGTAGCATCTCTATTTATGCGTCTTTTGGTTCAAAGAAATACCCTTCTTCCCCACAGGTGTCTGGTCCATAATCATCAAGATCACGATATTGAAATTGCCCTGTCGCCGGAGAACTGCGAACATCACTACACAATTCTGGATGATCCTTTTCGCCAGTGACCAGATTAAATTTAGCCTCGCGCACACATCCATGGTAACTGTCTTTGACGTGATACTTGCAATCGACGCAGTATTTCTCAGCCATCTTCGGTTCCTTTCGGTTCAAATCACCCACCGTCCTGACCAATTCAGGGTTAGGTTCACATTCATCGTGTCCCAGCATCCCTACTGGCTCACCACATTTCAAGCAAAAATAACCCTGGCTCAATCCTTCTGGACGATTGTGTTCCATCTCACTTCCTTTCATTATTCATTATCGCATAGATCTCGCTCTATGTCAAGTTTTAAATCGAACGGAACCGAGCCTCTGAACGATGGCGGATCTGATCGAAGGAGCACCGATTCTTACGTGGCGCCAGAGGATTATGCATAAACCATCCGGCATGCCATACAATCTTAAGCATATCAACTTGACCAGGGAACTTGTGGAGATCGTCTCGCCTGATCGTCTCGTAGACGTTACGATTGCAGATCAACGACAGGATTCCACGCTTGGACTTCTTGCTCTTCTGACCAATCGGATCCTTATACACGTCTTGCCATTTGCCATTGATGCAGATAGCCGACGCTTTCATGGCGAACTGCATCGTATCGCGATTGACCATCTGGAGCAGACCCGCACCCTGACCAAACGCAATGTTTGCAATACTCAGCTTCTCTGCAATCATTCGATCAACGATCTTCTTGATGGTATGATGAGTGATGCCGTCACCCTGGATCACGCGAACAAAGTCAGGAAGGACTTTATAGCCCATCTCATTGACGGTGTGACCAAACGCATCCATCAGCTCCTCAATGACCGCGACCGGAGTATCGACAGGATCACCAGAGTCAGGACGCACAACAAGGCATCCGCCGTTCTGAGCGACCAGGTCGCGAAGTTCGAAGCCCCATTTTTGTCTCACCGCCTTGAAGATGTCGTATGAGTCGCTTACGCAAGCGAACAACGTCCCAGGACCGCCAAACTTCTCAATCATGTTCCGCATGGCATCGATCTCACCAGGCTCATTGCCCCAGGTCGTCATGGTGCTGTGCTCTGAAGCGGGGATGCTGAACCCTGCCATATCGGCACCGTAGTACTTACGCGCGTACAAGACGCCCTCGACCGTGTCAGTGCCCATGAAATTCACAAGGTGGGCTGCACCGCCGATACCTGCCGCCTCAAGGCTTGTCGTACCACGCGAACCGAAATCGTGCATCTTGAACTCGAGACCGTCGGTGTTGCCCTCAGTGACGAGCAATCCGTTGCGAATGATCTGCTTCGCTTTGTACGAGTTCGAAGCGACAGTCGTCGGATACCACACAGCGCGTAGCAGCGCCGTTTCGAGGTATGACGGGAGCCAGTAGCACTTCGGATCGGTGTTCCTGATCTGCACCAAGACGTTTTTCGACGCCAATGGAGTGCCCTCAGGAACTGCTTCGATCACGACCGGGAGGACGCCATCATGCTTGTTGATAATGTACTGCCATCCCTCCTGATTGAAAGAATTGAGACCGTGTCCGTCAAAGAACGCTTCCGCTTCATCGAGGTCCTCTTGAGTGACTGGCTTCATGTACTCGTCCAAGAACATCTGGAGTCCGAAGAAAATGGTCGTGTCAAACTCGCCACCTCGAGATTCGATGTAGCTGTTGACATACTCAGTCCCTTCTGGGTATTGCAGCCAATGGGATGCTTTGTAGGAGTCAGTATTCAGAATTAGATTTGCCATGGAAATATCCTTTCTCATGTGTTGACGGGAATGTCTATCACGCCCGTTTGATTAGATCGTGGATGATGAAGTAGTGATCTTCGAATAGCTCATCAGCCTTAAGATCGCTCAGAGGGATCCAACGCGCTTTGTCTGCGTCATCGGAACCAATGACTTTTGGAAACTTACGAGCGTTCGGGAGAACGATCAAGTAAGCGTTCGTAATGAGCCTTCCTCGCGAGGAGCGGTGTGGATCATCGTAGGTGTGCTGAGTTTTGATGCTGCCCCGTAGCACGGGATCCGGCACCTTGATCTTCGTCTCTTCTTGAAGCTCTCGTATCGCGCTATCGATCAAGCGTTCCTCTGGATTGACGAAACCACCTGGGAGAGCCCATTTGCCCTTCCCTGGCTTTGCTCGCCGCCGGATCAGCAAGACGTGTCCCGATTGAATTACGACCGCATCGGTCGTGTGCTCGATCCGAGGGTACTGCTTGACCGTCTCTTTGTAGTCCTTAACGAAAAGATACTCTTCTCGCAAATCGAGGAACCAATTTGTTGCCATCGCCTCTAGGAGGAGATTGAACGTTACGACGCCAACCTTGAGACTGGTAAGCGAATCCATGAACATGCGACCGCGAATCTCAGTCGAGTTCAGCATGTGCTCAGGATTGACCTGTTCTACGTTGACAGATTCGAAGTTTGGAAACATATCGAGATAGTAGCCTGTGGCATCCTTTTTGCAGCCGATCAGACCAATCTTGAGGTCGTTCATGCCACGAATATGGACGTTAGCGTTATCGTTGCATACATCAAGGACGATCTTGGTGATGGTCGCTTGGGTTTGCTCGACCCATTCCAGGTCGTTGTACATGATATCATCCAGAGGCTCGATCACGAGATTTTGATATGATTTGTCTCCGTCGAGATCAGCGAATCCATAGTTTTGAAGAATCATCTGTCGCCGTTCAGCGAACGTGAATGGATTGCGCGAGGATCGACCGAGATTGGCGGATCCTACAAGCACAATGACCTTTTCAGCCATCAACAATGCTTTGTCTATGACCGCTTGATGTCCGAGATGTAGGGGTTGAAATCGTCCGATAAAGACGAGTGCGTCGAATTGTTTTGCCATGGAAAGATCCTTTCTCATGAGTTATGTAGGAGGGCGTCTATCGCCCTCCCTTGTCTGTATTTATACGTCGTCCGCGAGTGCTCCGGCGTACATGTACTTGGCGTTCTTGATGTACTCTCCAGCGAGTTGACCCGCTTTGGAAGAATCTCGAGCCTCAAGAATATTCATCAGGACTTCGGCCATACTTGGGCCATCGGGATGCTCATTTGGAAACGCCTCTCGACGTTCATTCGCGGCGACTTCACGCCAGGTCTCGGCGGCGTCGAGATTCGCTGCCTTGTTCTGCCTCCAGACCGCAGCCATCGCGCGCGCGTGGTGACCGCGACCGGGGCCGTCATCGTATTCCTCGACACGGTCCCCAGCATCCTGGACCATGGTATCAACCCGTTGAAGGATCTCAGCCATGAGTGCGCGCGCTCGCTCATCGAACAGGTTTTCGCCGCGCGAGTCAGCCATCCACGAATCCAACTTCATCGCGGCATACTTGGTGATTAAAGCTTCAAGTACCTTCATCTCACGCTCCAAAAACACAGGTTTCAACGATCACGAACGGACGGGTCCCAGCGATCTCCTGAACCTTTCGGATCAAGTGAACCGCATTGGTCTCGTCATCCGAGTACCGGATCTTGATCGGGTAGTAGTCGTCCCGCGTGGTCCGATTCTGGATTGCTGCGCCCTTTGACGCCTCTTTGGCAAATAACTTCATCTCACTTTACTCCTCGAATTGCGTTAAGTTCATCTTCGCTCAGGACACCCTGGCGAACAATGTTCATGCTCCGATCCGCGAGGTAATTGCGAACCAAATCTTCGTACTCGTCACGGATCAATTCTTCGCGTTCCCGCAAAGTATAACCGTTGTTCCATTCCGGATCGTGAACAAAATCGCCAGCTGCCAAACGACCCTCACTTGGCTCTCTGACGATCTCGAGGCGAATGCCATCGCCGTATGGATCATCCAACCAACGACCAATCTTTGCGATTTGGTAAAGATTCAGGTTGAGTTTCGCCGCTTTCGCTGCCCGAGCATTCGCCCGTTTCTCGCGCGCCTTACGGCTTTTCTCTTCAGCCGCTGCCTCTTTCGCGAGTTTGGCTTGACGCTTGTCGTACCACTTCATCAAGGCGAACGGCAGATCCTGTGATCCTCCGTCGCGTTCGACCCAGACATCAGTCAACTTGACCAACAATTTCAGGGCTTCTCGGCCTTCTGAATTCCGAATCTGTTCGTCACTCAATTCCCAACGTTCGTTTCTATCCATGATTTCTTCCTCTTCCTCATTTTGTAATTATATAGTAACACAAAAAGAGGCAGGTGTCAAGAGTTTTCTTCAAATTTTTCCATATATTCTGAGTCGATCACGTCGAATATGGAATTGGCAAGCGCTTTGTCAGCGAGGTCGCCATTGCCCGTTTCTTCTAAGAACGTCTCACCCGTTCGATCACCGTCGCTTGTGACTTCACGAATAGCCACATTGCGACGATTGCCATACTTGAGCTGTCTGAGATATCCCTTATCCATCAGTACAGATCCAGGTTCCAGCCATGACGCCACGTTTCGAATGCCTCGCCCACACCGAACAGATATCCGCCTGTCTCAAGCGTGATATAGTGAGTTGTTGAGCCGTCCTTAATGCCGTACTCAGGATCTTCCCAGATCGCGCACATGCAATCTTCCCGCGAACTTGCAAGTCTGCAGATATCGATCATCTGCGCGCCGGTCACGCCGAGCACGATCACGGTGCCGGTGAAGGGCTTTCTCCAATCTGCGTAAGCTTCTGCCAGCACGCCCAGCGACCCGATGGGGCTCATTTCCGTCATATCCGCATTGAACATATCTGCGACGTGCGACGTCTGCGCCGCTAGTCGGCCGGGCGTCATAGTGCGCTCCAGATCGTTTCGCATGAGGTAATAAACTCGTTGGTCAGTCATCGCTTTCCCCTGTGTTGATGCAATCGGCGTGGCGGAAGAAACCTCGAGTCATGTACTTATTATACCGACTGATTTGTCGGATTTGCGAGTTATCGTTGATTTTCTTCGCCTCGCGGTCGCATACCTCTTTGGTCATCTTCACCGGCAATGGTTTCATTACAATATGATTTTCATATCCAACCACAGTAATGATCAATACGGTAGCAAGTACTCCAGAATATAACTTCATCTTCCAAGAATCCTCTCTTCAATTTGTTTGACGTGCTTGCAATCAGTCCAATACTTCCATCGGTGACAAGTGCAGGTCAAATCGTTTCGATCCATCTCGACCGTGTAGGTTTCACCCTTTGAACCCTCCACTGACCATTTCACGCCGTGGAAGATGTGATCCCGATAGGTCACGTTATTGCTTGCCATTCTCTCTTACCTCTTCGTGTATCATCCAGTTTACGTCTTCAATACGATCCAAATCTTCAGGCAATTTGAAGATTTTTGATGTATTGATAGCTTGAGAACATAAGGCTTCATGGCTTACACGCTCAATCTCATCTCTAATGGTGATGGACCTTTTGCCGATCCACCACCATTTGCCATTTGCCATTACGCCGCTTCTGCGAACTCAACCGCACGCTTCAGCGTGTTCGTCTTCATATCGACGCCAGTGCCGAACCATGCGCTCTGCAGTCGATTGTCAACGTTACGACCAAGCTCGTGGTCCGCCATGAACGTCACAGCGTTGAACGCCTGCCACCACGAACCAGGAGCGAACTCCGTGCCGGGCTGCTCTTCAACGACCTCAAGGGCGCGTACGGCGTTCTTCGAAGACTCTTTCTTCGGGTCACTACCTGCGACCGGGAAGGTCTGATTGAAAAAGTCGATCAGCGTGTCGCGCGTGTACTGCTTGCTGCCAAGGAATGCAGCGAAATCGCGGTATGTGTCGAGCTTCATCGACGCAATGTTCAGCGTCTCCTTGACCGACTCGGCGTCAAATGCCTTGCGGTGCGAGAGCTTGACTGCGTTCTTCGAACCCATCGACAGGCTCAAGCGGAGCGTGTTATTGCAGACAACCCGGATCGGGGTGAAAGCAACGTCGATTGCCTTGCCATACTTGTGAGGGTTGGAGAACAGCAGAAAACTGTCTACCACGTCGCCCTTGAAAAGCTCAAACGACTCGTCGACCTTCGCCAGGAACCAAACGATCTGACCATCCAGGAGCGACCCAGCGGTGTGCATTTTCATGCCGCCCGACTGAACATAATGCTCAAAGAGGTCTGCCGCTTCGTCGTTCTGGACGGGATTCCAGCCAGTGCCGACGGTGTCAAGGATCTTATTATCGCTCTCGCGAAGCAACGCCTTTCGGGGCATCAAAATCTTCTCTCCGTCGATCTCGGAGAATGTATCGTGCAAGCCGACCTTCCAGTCGAGACCCGCTTCAACGAGCATCTCCTGAGGTGTAAGATCTGCGCTCACGCGCTTGCCAAGGCCATGCCACGGAACTTCGCCCGCATATGCCATCGTCTCTACTGCTGCTGCCATCGTCTCTCTCCTGTGTTTGTTTTCATTATTAATGATAACATGTTTTGACAGAATGTCAAGCGAATTCTTTGTTGATATGATCAACCATCAGCTCATACGTCTCAAAGCGGAACTGCTCAAATTCCGTATAATTATCTGTACGATAATCATATTTCATCAGCACTGTGCCGCCTTTGTCTGGACCATTGCCAACGCCGCCCATCCATGCCCAGTTGGGAACAAAGAAATATGCCAACGTGTTAAGCAATGGGTTGTACGAAACAAGAGCCAGATCACCCTCTTTCGGCGTACCGATGTCTGATGCCATGCTAGTGATCTTCATCTGAACCTGCCAGCTACCGTTCGAACAGGAAATACTTACCTTTCCTGTCTTTGTCTCTACTGGATCTCCACTTTTGGATTTGAAGTCAGATTTTGCCTTGGCGTCTCGGATTAGAACAGTCGCGTCATCTACAGCAACTTCGAACAACGCACCACAATTGTAGGTGTCAGCCTCCAGGTGCAACAATTCGATCTGTTCATCACTCTGGGATCGCAAGAAAGCGGTGGCGCCTCTGAAAGCGCCTATCAGCAATGCGTTTTTCTTGGTGTTCCGAGTGACCTCATCCGATTGTTCAGCCCGGATCTCTTCTAGAAACTCCTCCTGCTCATCCGTGTAATTGTTACGAATGGCTTCAGGAATGCCCTTTCGCCGCCGTTGTACGGTCGACGCTGCTCGCTGTTCAGCTTTGGTGAGACCCGGCGCGAAGTATTGGCCACAGACGCTTTTGGACATTGAGAAATGAACAAACTTCCCATCGGTCATCGTGATAGGAAACGACTCACCCGTGATTGTGCATTTCTTGTGAGTTCGGTCTTGCCAGACGGAACGAAGAGTCCTGCCTTCATCAAAAACAGACATCTCAGTACTCCTCGTCCAGATCGTCAAGGAAGTATTCGATACCTTCCGAATTGACCCATTCCAGAGTCGTCCGAAGCAGATCGTTGTAGTCGCCTGACGTGGCGGCATCCATGTATTCATCGACCTCCGCCTTGTCAGCACCGAGTTGGCGCAGAGCATTCGCCGCTGTACCCATTACAGCGAAGGCATTGCCTGCGGATCCGTGGAGATCACCGAAGTCGACCTCAACGTTATATTTTGCATGTACGCTCATTCTCTTGTTCCTCTTCCTCATTGTGTAATTATATAGTAACATACTTTTGAAGCAATGTCAAGACATTTCTTCAACAAAGATTATATTAGTCGCTCGTATCCCGGCAATCTTACTCGCGAATTCGAAAGCGCGGTCTTGTCCATAGCAAATGACTTCTCAATGGAAAGGACAAGATCCTTTCCCTTAACAGTCAAAGCATACCGCTGCGCCAGATGACTGGATTTCTTCGGCTTTGCCATGAGATATCCATTTGCCACAAGCGCCTTGGCGCGCTTGTATTCGGAACCACCCATGTCTTCTGAATAGTGGCCCAGATACATGTCAAGTACGCTGGAATAGATGCCTTTGTTGACATAATTGTCCCTGACACGCTTCAGCTTTTGGATGTCAGATGCATTGAGCTGAAACGGAGCGAGCTTAGCCAACTTTGCTTTGAGCTCAGCCACCGTTGCTTCCAATTTGGCATTTTCCTGCCGCAATTGTTCGTTTTGAGATGGCAGCAAAATCACTCGATATTGGTAAGTCGTGGCAACTCCATTCGTATTCGTCTTCCGCTTGACAGACTTAACACCAACTTTGTTCAAGGCATCCTTGTACCGAATGGGATAGTCAACCATGCGGTCGATGGACTGATAGTCTGATCCTCCCACTGCGCGACTCTTTGCGTCCCAGACGATATCGCTCATTGACATCCATCCTTCAGATTTCATCATACTGATGAACATCGCTTGATTTGAAGTTAACTTTATAGCCATAACCATTCTCCTTTTCAGATAGTAAACTTGTTATTCATCACTTCTTTGGTTTTCTCCTCAACAAGCTCAACAAGCCACCCGCCGAAATCGAACTCAGAATCGATCCATTGAAGAAAATCCTCATGCGGGAGAGCGAACGGGTTGATCTTGAACAGCTCCGCCACGATTGTGCGCGCGGAGCATGTGTCCTCAAACTCGATCACAAGAGCTAACAGGGTGGTCGCTGACGAGCGAGAAACGCCGCCCTGACAGTGCACCAACAGCGACTTGTTTGTGCCCGCCCAGACGTTCTCGAGCAATCGCCGAAGTGCCTGAAATGTCTCGAAAGTCGGCGCATTGAGCGCGCCCTTCGATGCTAATGTGTCCTCAAAAGCGAACGAGAACACTCGTCCGTTGCCATCAACGTGATCTCGAGGATCCTGAGTGTCACCAATCGAGATGATGAAGTCGAATTGCTCGCCGGCGTGTTGGCGCTTAATCGCGCCTGCGAGGCTCTCGCATACAATTTTATCGGTCAATGAAATGTACCTTCAAGTTGGTGAACACTCCAGCGTCGCCATGGAACAGATCTGTTCCGTCGATTAGGAGGTTTCGGGTCTCAAAATTGTCATCGAAATTGGCAGCGACTCGAACCTCGATATCGGTACCAAACTTCGCGCGAGTTGAAAGAATCTTCCCACCGAACATCCGGCCATTGTGCTCGCCTGTTACGGCCGATCCTTTGGCAGTCCAGAGCTTGTTCATAAAATCTTTCATAACTCGTATTCCTTGTGCTGCTTGATCGACCATTTCTCGACCACGAAACCATTCTCATCTTCGTCGACCGCGACATAAGCGACCGTTTTCAGAACGCGCGCATACCGATACTCTTCGTCCCGAACCCAAACGAGATGGGGAAATTCATGTCCGAACATGACCGAGTCGCTCAGGCTATACTCGAAAAGGTTTCCTTCGTCTTTTTCGACAAATCGACCTTGGCAAGAACCGTCGCCATGGGGCGCTGCGTATGTTGAAACTGGGGCAAATGCCATAACGTCTTTCTCCTCATTGTGTAATTATAGAGTAACACAAAAAGCAGGCAATGTCAAGACATTTCTTCAAAAGAATTAAAACAATTTTCGAGCGGTGCGACCGAAATCGCCCGTGCGGGAAAAGATCGGATCCTCGCCTTCCATGTCTGCGACTGGTTGGTGCCGACTACGGATCTGCTGCTCGACCGGGGCATGATGGGGGATGGCGTGATCGACATCCCGGCCATCCGTGCCATGGTTGAAGCCACCGGTTTCGACGGGCTCTATGAGGTCGAGATCTTCTCAGCCGAGAATTGGTGGAAGCGCGACCCTGACGAGGTGCTCACCACCGTGGTCGAGAGGTTGGGTTCGGCCGTTTGACGGCGCTTACTCGAACACCACTTCCGCCGAGCCAAATCCGGGAAACTCCGCCGACGAGCGCGTGTTTGCTGCGGCGAAATTCACTCCTGTCCAGGACCCGGTCGTCACGATGTCCCCGGCTTTTAGCCCGCGGCCTGAGAGCGAACCGCTGCGGCCTGAGAGTTGGTTCGCGAGCCAGGCAATCAGCCAGATCGGCTCACCGCTGGCCAATCCACCAATCTTGTCGGTCGTCTCGCCGCCGCCAAGTTTTTGAATGACCCGTTGGTTCGCACAATCGAGATTGGCCGGGATCGGACCAAATTCACCGACAATCAGCAGGCCATTGCCCTGACAGTCGGCCAGGATCAGATTGGCGTCGGTGTCCGGCCAATCCGAAAGCCGGGACTCGACCTCCTCAATCGCCACAGCAACTCCATCCAAAGCGGCCAAGGCTTCGTCCCTCGTATAAGGCGTCTCTCTGGGCGGCATGTCCGACCCAAGCCGAAATGCCAACTCACTCTCGACGCCAAACAGGCGATGGTCCGATGACGCAAGCCGCGCTGGCGAGGCCAGCACTTGGGATTTCATGATTGGCGCACAATTGGGCGCCACACCTGGGGTGTCGGCTGGTGCCGGCGCGCCAACCTTCCAGGCCGCGACAGGCTCGCCCAGCAAGGCGATCACCGCCTCTT
>ENA-OREN01000957-OREN01000957.1-marine-metagenome-genome-assembly--contig:-NODE-957-length-36705-cov-4.185104_pt1 | contig 36705 bp, 34 predicted proteins | sample MGYA00248624_ERZ508555 | MGnify/ENA primary metagenome ERZ508555 (study PRJEB26222, sample SAMN06267773) | marine metagenome | isolation source: Saanich Inlet, British Columbia, Canada | place... | reverse complement strand
GAGAGCTCAGAGCACTATTAAGTACTACTATCAGCAAATGATAAAGCATATTGCATCAATTGAGAATGGTTAGCCTGTAGGCATAAAGGAAATTATAACATGAAAATAAGTATCGTAATCGCAGCCTATAATGCTGATAGTTTCATTGAGAGGTGTTTAAGGAGTTGTTTAGATCAATCCATTCCATCGCATGAATATGAAATAATAGTAGTCGATGATGGTAGTTGTGATAATACTTTTGAAAAATTAGAAGAGATTGCTGCAGTTGATTCTAGAGTTATTGTAAAGAGTTATCAAGTTAATCAAGGAAGGGGAAAGGCATTGCGAGTAGGATTTGAAGCCGCTACTGGAGAAATTATTGTTGCAAATGAGGCTGATCTTTCTTGGGGAAACAAGATCGCATTAAGACTTTCTGATGCTTTGAAAAAAAATCCTTCTGTAGGGGTAGTTGTTGCGTCACCTCATTTGAAAAAAGGTGGTTATCGAAATGTTCCTTTATTTAGAGAAATGCTCTCTGTGATTGGGAATAAGATTCTTTGTTTTGGTAATTCACAAAAATTGAGTATGGTCACTGGGATGACAAGAGCTTACAGAAAAGAAGTTCTGGATTCTTTGGAACTTTATTCAAATAGAAAAGAATTACACTTGGAAATTATCTCTAAGGTCCAAGCTTTAGGATATAAAATCATGGAAATTCCAGCTATTTTGAAATGGACACCTGAAAGGAAGGCAGAAATGAAAAATAGAAAATCTAGTTTTCCAGTAAAAAAGCTAGTTTTGAGTCATTTAGCTTTTACTTTTGCAGAAACTCCTTTTTTACTTGTTGGTTCAGTTGGCCTTTTGTTATTACTTTTTGGAGCACTTGGTGGAATTTATATTGTATACCTTTGGGCGACTTTTGGTCTTAATGAAGGTAGACCATTGATTGTTTTTAGTGTTTTACTTTTACTTTCTGGGATACAAATGCTTATTTTTTCATTTTTAGCAAGTCAGAATAAACAAGTTCGTGATGGACAAGTTCGTTTGGAAGCGCAGATTAAGCGTATAAGATAGAAATCATCTATTATTATCCTATTTTTGATTATATCTGTTATACTTATTTTATTATTATTTATTGTTCTTACTATTGATATTATCTTTGTTATGCAATTTTTTAGTTGAATTTTTAGTTGAATTTTTGATAAGGATTATTGTTCCAATTATTGCTGGAAGATATAATGAAAAAATCCTTGCAATAACAATTGATGCGACAATTAACCCTGATGACTCAATTGTTTTTATGTGTGTTAAAGATAAGATCGCAAGAAAAGAAGTTTCGGTGATTCCAATGCCTCCAGGAATAAATGAAAGAACAGCAATAATTAATGAAGAAGTCATTGCAAGGGCAGTTGTTTGGAAAGGAATATTTAGGCCAAAACTGAGAAAAGTAAAATGAAATATTAAAATCCCACAACTAATCCAAAGAAGAGCTAAAGTAAGTAATTTTATGAATGCAATTGGTTTTTTGTAAAATATTGCAAACCCTTGTGTTATTTTTTCAAAAAGATTCAATATTTTTGTTAATATCTTTTTGTTAGTAAATTTTTCTTTAATATTTTTAATGATATTTTCTGCTGGTTTTGAGAAGAATAAAAGAAAAGAACAAGCAATGAATGTTATTATAATTACTAATAAGATTAGAAACCTTATTTCTTTAAGAAATTCTTTGTTTGTAAAAAGGAGACTAATAAGCATTATTATTAGAACGGCCAAGAATTCAACAATACGATCTAAAATCCCAATAGAGATGCTTTTACTTAATGAGACGTTATGTTTTTGATAAAGAAGAAGTGATTTTGCAAGATCTGCTCTTCCAGGAGTGATAATTGAACTTGCAATACCTGCAAAGTTGTCTTTTATTGAACTTAAAAAAGATAAATTGATATTGAAAGTTTTTTTTACGATGAAATTCCATTTGGCTGCTTTAAAACAGATTGTTAAAATTAAAAGTGAAGATAAAAGTAAATAGGTACTGAACGAGATCTCTTTAATGTGTTTTAAGATGCTTATGAAATCAATTGTGAATGTTAAATAAATTAGGAGAATTAACCCTAATATTATCAGAAAATATTTCACTATCTTTTTTTGAATTTCTTGAACCATGATTTAAAGGTAATTTTGAGCATAATCTTTAAATAATGTATGAAATGAAAGCTTTTAGTTGGTTTTTATTAACTAATTGTGATATGGGAATGGGGTTGAGGAATATTTATGAAAAAAAGCCATATTATTGTTTTGTTTTTTATTCTAGTTTGTTTTTTGACTCTTAGATTTGTGCATTTAGACGCAGATCGGCCATTGCACGTGTTTGCTCATGTTAATGATGAAGCTTTTAAGACTCAACCTGCAAGGTATATGGCCCTTTGGGAAACTTGGGTTGATGATGATTCTAATTCTGGTCTTTTGCTTGCCCCTTTATATTCGTTATTTGTAGTTGCCAGTTATAAATTGCTGGACGTATCACTTTTTTCAACTAGAATTCTTAGTGCAATTGCTGGGGTTTTAAGTATAATCTTATTATATGTTATATTATCTAAAGAAAATAAGAAGATTGCATTTTTTTCTAGTTTTTTGTTGTCTATCCATCATCTTTTTTTTATATTAAACAGAATTGGTCTTCCTGAGAGTTTATTGATTCTTTTTTCACTTGCTGGTTTTTGGTTGATTTATGATTCTAAAAAATATTGGCGTTTTGTATTTGCGGGGATAATCTTTGGAGCTAGCTTTCTTTTGAAGATTAGTCAATTATATTTTATGCCAGCAGTATTTTTATTTTTATTAATTAGTTATCTACAGAAGAAAATTAAAATCATGCATGCAGTTAGTTTGTTATTTAGTTATGGGCTTGTGCTTGGTGGATATTTTTTGTTTATTCAATCAATTAAGGGCCTTTTGGAAGCGACATTAATTCATGGAAGTAGTGTTAATTTGATGTATCTTTTTGTTGCAAGAGCTTTTGTGATATTTGTAACTTCAATTTTTAGTTTTCCATCTATGTATTTACTAGCAATTATTTGTCTGCTTTATTTTTATTTTGTTTCATCTTCAAAGAATTTTTCTTTTAGTTTTTTTGGAATAAAGAAGTACCTTATCTCATTAAATGGAATTGAAAAATTGGCTATTTCCTGGCTATTTGGGACAATGATTGGGATTTTGTTTACATCACTAGTTTATAGAAGATTTGCTTTTGTGATAATTCCACTAGTGATCTTTCCAAGTATATTGTTATTTGGGAAAAAAAGTGAGTTTGAGAATAATCATAAAGTTAGTATCTCACCAGCATCAGAAAAATTTGATGTTCCAAGCTTTTTATCTCTTTTTTTTGGATACTTTTTAACTATTAGTTTACTTGCTAATTATGTTATTTTAACAAAAAGTGTTTTTGATGGGTTTCATGATATTTTTTCTTTTAGTGAAGCACCAAGTTATTTTGATTTGATTTTATCTTTACTTAGTAATGGGTATTTTTTGTTAATTTTATTTTTGTGTAGTGTAATCACCTTGTTATTTCTGTTAATTTTTTTAGGGACACACAAACACTGGTTTTCTAATAGAAAAATCTTAATGATTGGTCAAATACTTAAGCAAGGATCATTTTTTGCAATATTGTCGCTTTTGACATTAGGATTTTTTAGGCTTGTTAATTTTCAGTTTTTTTCTGCTGTTGCTAGTGAATTTGCAGTTCATTTAGTTGCGTTTATTTTTTCAATAGTATTATTTATGGCGATATTTTATCATGTTGATAAGAGTTTGAAAGCTTTGATTTGGACCTATGTAAGTTATTGCATTGTTGTAATTTTATTATTTTCTGTATTATTTGCTTCTTTTACGATTAAAGATGCAAGTTTGAAAGTTGATTCATTAACTGAAGACGGAGATTTTATCATAGGGTATTTTGCCCATGGATTTTCTATTGAGAGTCACACTAAACCAATTCGTTTTAAATTTGAAGAACCATTCAGAAATTATGTTGATTATGATGTGATAGAGGAACATAGGCCTGTTTTGTACTTTAAACAATCAGAACATGAGCCTTTTATGAATGATATTAGTATTCCTGAAATTTCAGAGATACCATACGAATTAGAATTAATTGATACTGTAGAACTCAATAATGTTTTTGGAATAGGCAGGCCATGGAATATAATTGAAATTTACAAGATCAATTACGCTTTAGAGTTAAATAATTAGAATATTTTTTTTGATATCTGTTGATTAGAAGTTTGATTTGCATAAGATTAATAAAGCGTTTTTTGAAAAAGATTTTAAGGTGTTTTCTTGTGAAATATTGTAAAAAATGTGTTCAGCCTGATACCCGTCCTGGGATAAAATTTGGCGAAGATGGTGTTTGCCCTGCTTGCACACATATTGTGACAATTGGAACAATTGATTATGATGCACGAAGAGGTGAATTGTTTGAACTTCTTGAAGATTATAAAAAACACAACAAACTTAGGCAATACGATTGTATCATTGGGGTTAGTGGTGGAAAAGATAGTACTCGCCAAGCTATGTATGTAAAAGAAGTTCTTGGTCTTAAACCACTGCTTGTTTGTTGTAGCTATCCACCTGAACAGCTTACTGAAACTGGAGCTGATAATATGTCTAATTTGATTAAACTTGGCTTTGACGCAATAAGCGTAGGCCCAAGTCCTAAAACTTGGAAGCGACTTATGAGAAATGGTTTTTTTAGATTTGGTAATTATGCAAAATCAACTGAAATGGCACTCTTTGCAAGTGTTCCCAAACTTGCGATTGCTTATCATATCCCATTGATTCTTTGGGGAGAAAATCCAGCAACCCAATTTGGAAATTTAGCTGTAGGTTCACTTAATTGGAATGGAAATGGGATGCGAAATAGTAATACTATTCGTAGCGGGCCAGACCCATTACTTGACCCAGATATGAAAGAAAATGAAATTAATTGGTTTAGATATCCTAAACCTGAAGAGATGGATAAAGCTAATTTGCAAATAGTATATTTAGGATATTTCTGGAACGATTGGAATAAAATTACTAATGGGAGTTTTTCTGTAGCTAATGGCCTTGAAATTAGAGATGGAGTGAGTGCTCATGAAGGATCACTTTATCCTTTTGATGCACTTGATGATGATTTTAGTGTTTTGAATCAGATGATTAAACATGTTAAATTTGGATTTGGTCGTTTAACTGAAGAAGCTAGTGAATTAATTAGGGCAGGAAAAATTAGCCGGGAAGAAGGAATTGAACTTGTAAAAAAGTATGATGGGAAATGTGCTCAGAAATACATTGATAGATTTTGTGAATATTTAGAAATTAGTTTGGATCAGTTTTGGGAAGTTGTTGAATCTTATCGTGATTTGAAAATTTGGTCTAAGGATGAAAATGGGAAATGGGGACTTGAGTATAATTTTGATTAGTTCGGACCTTGAAGAATGGAAGAAAAACAAAGAATTGCATTGGCTTTGAAGCGAAAGAGGTTTTTTTTGGAGAACCCAATTGTGATAGTAGACTATGATGTTGGAAACATCTTGTCAGTAAGTAAAGCGTTATCATATTTAGGTTATCATCATATTGTCTCTTCTAAACCAGAAGATATACAGCGTGCTAGTGGGTTGGTACTCCCTGGAATTGGAGCTTTTTATGAAGCGATGCGAAATTTGAAAAGCAGGGAGCTTTGTAGTGTGATTAAAGAGGAAGTCTTGAATAAAAATAAACCGCTATTAGGGATTTGTGTTGGGATGCAAATTCTTTCTGATAAAGGATTTGAAAATGGAGAGTATGATGGACTTGCTTTGATCCCAGGTAATGTTAGAAGAATTCCTGAACAGGAAGGATTTAGAGTTCCACATGTCGGGTGGAACACCTTAGAGATAATTAGTAAAGATCCATTATTTTCTTTAATTGATGATTATGCTTTGGATGACGATAAAAAAGAAGAGCTAGTGAATCATTTTTATTTTGATCATAGCTATTATTTTGAGTGTGATGATAAGTATGTACTTGCTTATTGTAATTATGGGCAAAAATTGGCTGTTGCTGTTCGCTTTGATAATATCTTTGGAGTTCAATTTCATCCTGAAAAAAGTCAGAAAAATGGATTGAAGTTATTTCGTAGTTTTTTTGATTTTGTAATGAATCATTTTGGCAGTTTGAATAATTCTGATGTCACTGATGGTTTACAGGAGGCAAAAAGATGTTAGGTACACGATTAATTGCTTGTCTTGTAGTAAAAAATGGAATAGCTGTTCAAAGTATTGGTTTTTCTAAATATTTGCCAGTGTGTAGAGTAGAGATAGCTGTTGAATATTTGTCTAGGTGGGGAATTGATGAAATAGTAATTGTTGATATTGACGCGAGTCGCGCTGGACGTAGTTTTGATTTAGAAATGGCTCAGGCTGCTGCTGGAGCTGGATTTGTACCTTTGACTTTAGGTGGAGGGATTAAAAGTGTTGCAGAAATTAGAATGCTTTTGAAACAAGGAGCTGATAAAATCTGCTTGAATAATAGTGCTCGTTTAAATCCAGGATTAATTAGTGAAGCTGCTAAAGTATTTGGAAGTCAATGCATAGTTGTTTCTATTGATGCAACTTTTGTAGATGGAGAGTATAAGGTTTATGATTATAGTTTAGGACGAGAAATTGAGACTAATGTTTTGGATTTTGCAAAAGAATGTGAAAAACTTGGGGCAGGAGAGATATTTTTGAATAGTGTAGCTAATGACGGACTTAAGCAAGGGTTTGATTTGGATTTGATTAATTTAGTTTGCAAGGCAGTTTCTATTCCAGTGATAGTAATTGGCGGAGCTGGGCACCCATCACATTTTTTGGATGTTTTAAAACAAGCTAAAGCTTCAGGTGTTGCAGCAGGAAATTATTTTCATTTTTTTGAGCATAGTGTTATTGCAACAAAAAATTATCTTCGCAAAAATTTGGCTGTTAAAGACTTAGTGGATCCTAATATTAAAGGTAAGGAATCAATTATTCGTCCAAATAGTTATGTTGATTATAAAGGAATTAGTTTTGATGAAATGGGAAGACCTGCTAAAAAAGACGAAGATTTTTTGGAGTCTCAAAGGTTTGAATTTCACCCGGAGGAGATAATATGATCTCTATAAAAGAATTAAAATTTCAAAAGGAAATCGGAAAAGGAATCTACCGTGGTGCATTAATTAAAGATTCTTTGTCAAAGAAGGCCAAGATTAATTATTGTAGCCGTTGTTTATATCCTTCTAATCATCCTCTTGGGATTATTTTTGACTCTAAAGGTGTTTGTTCTGGGTGCAGAATTCATGAAGAGAAAGATATTTTGAATTGGGATTCTCGTTTTGAAAAATTGCGTGGGATTTTGAAAAATTATAAGTCGGCTTCGCGTGGACAATATGATTGTGTTATTCCTGTAAGTGGTGCACGTGATTCTTATTTTATTGTGCATGTGATTAAAAATGTTTTTGGGTTACGTCCATTATTAGTTACTTATAACAAACAATATAATACTGAAAAGGGGATTCGCAATTTATCTTACTTGCGTACAGTGTTTGATTGTGATTTGTTAACTCTTACTGTGAATCCTGAAACTGTTAAAAAAATTACAAAGGTTTCTTTACAAAAAATGGGGAGTATGTATTGGCATTGCCTTGCGGGTCAGAGCGTATTTCCAGTACAAATTGCTGTGCGATTTAAAATTCCACTTATTGTCTGGGGGGCTCATCAGGGTATAGATCAAGTAGGGATGTTTTCTCACACTGATCAAGTTGAGATGACGCGTAAGTATCGTAAAGAACATGATTTGATGGGGTTTGAAGCTGAAGATATGGGATCTAGTATGATGCATTTGTCATCTTCTGATTTAGCGCAATTTGCTTACCCACATGATAAAGAGATTGAAAAAGTAGGTGTTAGGGGTATTTATTTGAACAATTTTATTCGTTGGGATTCAAAAGCGCAGCATGAAAAAATGATTGAACTTTATGATTATGAAAGTGGGGAACAAAGCCGTACATTTGACACCTATAACGATGTTGATTGTTTTCATTATAGTGATGTACATGATTATATCAAATTTTTGAAATACGGGTATGGCAAAGCAATGGATCATGCGTGCCGAGAGATTAGGCTTTCTCGTATGAGTCGTTCTGAGGGGATTGCTCACGTTATGAAATATGCGTCTTTGGAGCCGAAAAGTTTACAGTTATTTTTAGATTGGATTGGGATTAGTAAAAAAGGGTTTTATTTTTTTATAAATCAATTTCGTGACCCTTTGGTTTGGACCCGTGATTCTAATGGTGAATGGATTTTGAGGAAATGCATTTTTGATTTTGAGGGAGATTCTTCTTCATTAGTTGAGGATGCTAGATTGCCACTTGTTGAAGATAAATGCGAGTTTAAACTAACTGGCTCACGTACAGTTATTTCAGATAAACCAAAATATACTGTCCTTGGTCGTGGGTTTGTTAATCCAGAAGACAGGACAAAGTGATTGTGTGGAGTAGAATTTTTAGAAATAGTTATTTAATTCTTATTTTCTTTTTTTTAGATAGTAAATTGCAAGATTGAAGTCATCGATAGTATCTATGTCAACTGATTTCTCCCTTGACATGATGTATGGAAAGGTATTACTAGTGTAGTAAGTTTTAGTTTCTTTGACTAGTTTTGGATTTAGTACGTAAACTGCACCATTAGGAGAAAATGCTTTTTTCATCTGTTGACGGTTTTGTAATCTTTGGCCTTCTGATTCTAAATAAGGAAGCATCCTACCATCTTCAAGGATTTTTTTGGCTCTAGCTAATGGATGTTCGTATTCAACTACTCCTATAACTGAATCTGCTTGTTTTTCTTTGTATATTTCAATTGCGTTATCAATATCTTCGCTAGCTCTAAGAGGGGAAGTTGGTTGGAGAATAATTAGAATGTCTGGCTCGTAAGCTTCATCATGTTTTAGTTTGTTTAACGTGTAAATATAAGTGTCTACAGCAATTGCAGTGTCTGTTGCGAGTTCTTGTGGGCGCATGAAAGGAATCTCTGCTCCATATTGTTTTGCTACATTTGCAATCTCTTGGTCGTCAGTAGATACAATAATTCTTGTTACATATTTTGAACCTTTAGCATGATTAATAGAATGAGCAATTAAGGGAGTTCCTTCTAGTGGTTTGATATTTTTTCCAGGTAGACCTTTTGATCCACCCCGAGCTGGTATTAATACAAGTACTTCCATTTTATTCTCTTGTTAATCTTGGTTATTATAACTCTTTTATTATTTGATCTAAATCTGTGAACCTTGCTGGGTCTCTTAATCTTGCAAATCCCCAGTATTTATCTAGGTTACTTTTGTTACCAGATTGTGCAGCAGCAATCATTTCGTCAATGAATTTTGGAAGTGCCCAGGTGTTTCTTTGATGAATTGCTGCCATTGCTCCAGACCTATCAAGACCAGGAAATTGTCTTGCATAAGCAGTTGCAAATTCTGCTGCTAGGGCTTGATCGTGAGTGAATTCAGAAAGTGGTTTATCTAACTGTGCTTTGATATTTCTAGCTCCACCAGTTACACTTGCTCTGTCAAGACCATCTCCAAAATCAAGAGCAAGTGGGCCATAACGAATGGTTTCCCAATCTACAAGAGTTCCAACATTACCGTTGATCAAAATTTGTTGTTGGTGTAATCCATGGTGAACTACATCCATTGGTAGATCTTTTACAATGCCTTCTTGTGCAATAGCAATTTTGGCATAGCCAGGGAATCTTTGAATAAGGTCAGTTACGTATGCTCTTAAGTTATTGGGAATTTGATCATCATTGAGGGCTGTTAAATCTGAATCCCATTTATCTACTAATTCGCTTACACGACCTTTTGCATTATTTTTTGTTGATACCACTCCAGCGTCTCTAAGTCTTTTGATAGATTTTGTTGTGATCTCTTTGATAACTGTATGTGCCACCCCTACAGTAGCTCCGAAAATTTCTGCTTGTCCTGTTTTCCCAGTATAAACCTCGCCTGGAACAAATTCTTGAACTTCGACAACTGCGTAAAGTCCAGAGGGTCTTCTAATTGTAGCATGCTTATGTCTGCTGTTTGTTCTGATTAGCCCTGGGACACTTAAACCAGCAGCTCTAAGTTCTTCTGTTGCAGTAAGTCTAGTGCGGTAGTCACCAACAGTGAATCTGTCACCAAATGTTCTGTTTGCATCTACTACTTTTACAAAATAAGTTTTACCACCAGTAGTTTCTACTTTAAGTGGGTTGTGAGAAGTATCTTCAGCTATTGCAGTGATGGTGCTAGGATCAATTCCATACCTTCCAAGTGCTGATTCTGCAATTCCGACTGCAACTTGATGATCGTATTCTACCATTTTATTTTTTCTTAGTTAGTTTTATCTTAAGTATACAAACTTATTTTCTTGCTTAACAATAGCTGTGATTTTTGAAGTAGTAAATGTGAAATTGAATTCGTGTTGCTCTTCTTTTTGTTTTAAAATTGGTTTAATCAGATCTATTTTACTTTGATCTATATCACTTTTTGCAAGGCTTAGGTGAAATTCGTAATCTTCTTTTAGCTCAGTATGATTAAATTGGTCAGTTGTTAGATTAAATTCTTTTTTGAGTGAATTTTGAAGAGTTGTTTGTAATTGTTTTAGAAGATTGTTTTTTTCTACCTTTAGATGAAATATTTTTTCGTTGTGCCTTAAGCCAGATATTTGAATAGAGATTTCAGACATATTGTCATTGAAGGCGTTTAAAAATTTTTGAATTTTTTCTTGGTCTTGATCTTCAATAATAAAACCATATTTGATTGGGAGGTGCACAGGATAATCTGTGATCTCTTGAGAATTAGTCTCTTGGACAATATTTTTAACAAGGGAATTTGTCCCATCTAAAATGATCTCAGGTAATTTTAGTGTTAATGCATATTTTGCCATTTTGATTTTCTTCTTCTTCTTATTCTAAGTCTTCCCAAAGAATCATCTCATCTTCACCAATGTCTTTTTTTAGTTTTCTTCCTAGAACAAATTGAAGCTTATCAGGTGAAATTCCAGTCCCTGGGCGTTTGAATGTGATGTTCTCTTTGGTAATTGTTTGCCCTTTTTGTAGTGGATATTTAGTGATTACTGATCTTCGCATACGTTTTCTTTGGTGAAGCTGAGCTGGTGAAATGTATAATCCCTTCCCTTCAAGCATGTAGGGTATTCGTTTACAATTATCTACTAAATCTTTAATCTCTGTAATTGGTAGTGCAAAAAACTTTTCACGGCAAGCAACTCCATCCATTAATTTCACATGCTTTTCAATTGCGCAAGCTCCTAAAGTGGTTGCTGCAATACAAGCTGGATGTCCGATAGTGTGGTCTGAAAAACCAATTGGGATTTGGAATGTTTCTTTTAGAGTTTTGATCATATTCAAATTAATGTCGTTGTCTTCAGTAGGATAATTTGAAATACAATGCATTAGTACAAGTTGTTTGTTTCCAGTTGCATAAATTGTGTTGATTGCAGTTTCAATCTCTGCAATACTTGACATACCAACTGAGAGGAAAAGTGGTAACCCTTTTTTTGCAACGTAAGTTAAAAGTGGTAAATTTGTTAAGTCAAGTGAAGCAAATTTTAGAAACTTCATTCCTAGCTCTACAGCCATATCTGTTTCTTCTTCACTAAATACTGAGGTTGTAAGCATAATGTGGTGGTGGTCTGCATATTCTTTTAGTTCTTTGAATTGCTCTTTACTAAGGGATACACGTTCGTTTTGCGCTGCTAGTTTTGGATTATTTTCATATGCTTTTTTAGAAGAAAGAGATGTTTTTGACCAGGATTGTAATTTAACTGCGTCTGCACCAGAGTCTGCTGCGAACTTGATCATCTTCTTAGCGCGATTTACTTCGCCATTGTGATTATTACTTAATTCTACTATGAAAAAAGGGCTGTCGCCTTTGCCTTTCATGCGTTCAAAGATGCTTGTATTTTTGTTTAAAGTTGGATCTAACATTTTTTTAAGTTATTTTTTATTTTTTTAATTATATTATTTTAATTATATCATTTGCTTGGTTTTAATTGGAATTATTTATTGAAATTTAGTTTTTCTGCGATTTTTCTACCATCATCAATTGCGTGCTCAGTTCCGCTGTGTTTCCACTCACCATATCTTCCGATGGAATAAATATTGAATGGCCTTAGGAATTGTTGAACTATTTTGGAGTTTTCATTAAGTGTTACGTTTTGTACTACATAGGAATATTTGACATGTTTTACATCAATAAAGAGAATTTTTTCATCTCCTTTGAGAATGCCGGTTTTTATTAGGTCTTGCATACATCTGTCAACCATTTCTTGTTCGTTACCAAGTGGCATTTCTTTTGAGTATGGGACTTCTAAACAAATTCCGGTTTTACCCTCTGGGGCAGCTTCTTTTGATTGGTTTAGAGGAAAGCTGACTCTTGTGAAGGAAATACTCTCTTCAGGGTAATAGATATATTGTTTGTTTGTCCATACTGGTTTATCTATTGCGATGTTTACACAGAGCATGGAAGTGAAAATATATTCACTTGCAGCTTGCTTGACTTCTTGCGTTGCGCTTGGGATAATTTTAATTAATTCTGGAATTGGAATTGTTGAGACTAAATTGTTATATTGATATTTTTGAGTTTGGATGTTGCCATTATTGTCTTTTGAGCCAATTGTAATGATCTTATTTTGAGTATCAATATTTGTTGCTCTTGCACCAGTAAGTACATTTTGTTCTATCTTATTGTAAATAGCAGCTCCAGTTGCACCAAAACCACCTTTTTTTGGATAGCGAATGAGAGTTTTTGGAATTCCGTTAGGATATTTGATACCATCAAGAAATTCATTTTCATCAAAAGTGGTTCCAAATTTTTTACTAATCCATAATTTTGAGCGAATGTTTTCTATTTTTGTACACCAAGCTTTTTTGTTGTAAGGGTACATAAAATGTTTACAAAGGCCACTACCAAAAACAGCTTCAATTTCTTCTTTGAAATTTGCAAATGTTTTTGTAGTTCCCATGAAATCGTCTTTTTGATCGTCACTGAAATTTGGCCTTTGATAGAATCCGTCAAGGCATTCTTTGATGACCTCTTGTGAAGCTCCATGTAAGTTATGTTGGAATGGTCTTACATGATATTTTCCTTGAAAATATACAAAGGCGCGCTTTTCTTTTTCAACAACATTGAATTCTAGAAGGTCACGTTGTAATTTGTTGTAGTGCGCTTTTGCTTTACCTTTAAGATAATTGTCGTCTGTTCTTAGAACGTGAACTCCACCGTGGTCAAAAGTGAATCCTTCTTTATGGTAAGATCCTGCAAGGCCACCAGTCCAAGGTTTTGCTTCGAATATAACGTAATTGTCTTTTAAGTGGTATCCTGAACTTAAACCTGTTAATCCAGCACCAATAATTATAGTGTTACATTTTTTAATTGATTCTTGGTTTACAGGTTCCATTATTGTTGTTTTTTTAGAAATAGCTTCTTTTAAAGATTGTGTATCAAGGCACTGGTTTAGTGTTATTTAATTTGTTTTGAGAGAGTTATTTTTATTTCTTCAAATTTTTGTTTTGAAAAATCCATTTTGAAGGTTTTGAGGATAATGATGAGAGTTATAATTAGGATGATTAGTGCAATGAGAAAGGCAAAGTTTGATTGGATAAATTTAGAGAGTAAAAGAGCTGTTACTGTCCCTATATTTTGTACTAGCCAAAATAATCCTTGTAGATATTCAAGATTGTTATCATCTGTTACACTTGCAGGGAGTGCTAATGTTACAATTCGCATGCTGGCGAAACTAAGAGCAAGTAAAACAATCCCGATAATTAAAAGAGATTTTGAGCTGATAAATAATGCAATTAGTGCTAGGATTGCTGTAGCATATGAAAGATAAAGGATTTTTCCAATGCCCTTGTTGTCCATGGTTTTTCCAATGATATATCCTAGTGCAATTGGTATGATGTAAAATAATGGCATAAGGTACGATACAAAACTTGTTCCAAGGAGTTTTGTGGTTGCAAGAGGGATAAGGCCTAAAGATAGTCCAAAGACAAAGCTTTGTGAAAACCAAATAGTTGATAGTTTTATTGCTGTTTTATTTTGAATTGCTTTTTTAACAAGTTTGAACTTATTTTGTACTTTTGCTTTTGTTTTGAAGTTGTACATTTGTGAAAAAAGAAGTAGCCCTAATAGTGGAATTATCGCTGCTATAATGAATGCAACTTTGTATGAATAAAATTTTATTATTTGGCCTAAGAGAAATATTCCTATTGCTGATGATAGAAAAAAGAAAGTGGTAAAAATACCTGCATTTTTTCCAACATGTTTTTTTTCACTAGCTCTGACAAGGTAGGCTCCTTGGCCAGTCCATAAAAGAGCTGCCCCAAAACCAATAATAATTGATGCAAGATATATTAGTATTTTGTTTGATGAGACAAGGGATATGATGAATACGGAATATGTTATTGCCGCAATTGCTATGGAGTTTTTTGCACCCCATTTGGCGTTTATGACTGATGCGATTGGAGAGGATAGTGCAAAAGTAAGATAGAGGATAATGAGTGTGTTAAAACCAAGATTGACAAAATTTTCTGCTGCAAAAAAAGAAGTGATATATTGTTGTGCACCACTAAACCCTACGAAAATTGCAGCAAAACCTAGACTTAGAAAAATGATGTTTTTTTGAGGCAAATTCTTTGTCTCTAAACCTTCACTTGATTGAAGTTTGTTGAACACTCCTTTGTTTTCTGGTAGTTTGTTATTCATTTTGTTATTTGTTATTTGTTTTGTATCTTAGAAGTTTAGCTGGGTTTCCTACCATGATTGCGTTTTCTTCTACATCTTTGATAACTACTGCACCAGCACCAATTGTGCAATTGTTGTTTAAGGTAAGGCATTGAATTACAGTTGAACCTACACCTATCCACACTTTATTTTTGATTGTGATTTGGCCAGAAAGGTGGATGCCTGCATGAATGAAATTGTAATCTCCAATAGTAGTTTCATGACTAATTGAACAAGAGCGGTTGAAGAAATTGAAGTTGCCCATAGTTATTTCTGAGAAAAAAATGCAGTTTGGGAAAATAATGTTTCCTTTGCCCATTGTTACTTCTTTTTCTGTGATCTGGGCAGTTGGGTGAATGATGTTTGGAAATGAAAATTTTTTGTTTTGGTTGTTTGATTGGTATGTTTTGATCTTTTTTACGATGAATTCTACTGCTTTTGAGCTTCCGATTGCAAAAACAAAACCAACGTTGTTGTGAGATTTTAAGATTTGATCAATTGTGCCTAGGACTTTATAGTTTCTAAGGATTTGATTGGTTTTACTTGTATCATCATCAACAATTCCAAGGATGTTAAATTTTGGTTTATTTGTCTGTTTGTTTATGCACTGTTCTATTACTAAAGAAGTGTTTTTGGCTTGTCCGCCAGCTCCGATTATGATTATGTCTTGCATGTTGAGTAACGAACCTTTTTGAAGGGGTTATAAAGATAATGGAAGAAGCTTCATTTTGACTTTCTTATGCTTCGCAAAGTTTATAAGGTGGTTTTTTGCTTTTGCATTAGTATTAGAGAAAAACCAATAGTGATTTGAGGCAAAGTTATGGCAAGAGAAATTAACGCAATTCCAAGTACGAAGAAGTTGATAATTAACTTCACACCTAATGGGATGATTCCAACTAAAGAAATGACCCCTCATGTTCCAATCTCACCTGGGGAGATTGCTGCAGATGTTTTGAAAGCAGCTGAATTGGGTGCTTCTATGGCTCATATTCATGCACGTAACCCTGATGGTACTCCAACAACTGATCCAGAAATATTTGCTGATATTGTTAAACGTATTCGCGCGGTGAATAAAGAAATTATAATTTGTCTTACTACAAGTGGTAGAGGCGAAAATACCTTTGAAAAGCGTAGTGGAGTTTTACGATTAACAGGTGATTCAAAACCAGATATGGCTTCTTTGACTCTTAGTAGTTTGAATTTCAATAGAACTGCAAGTGTGAATAGTCCTGATATGGTAAAGTCACTTGCAAAATGTATGCTTGATAACGGAATCAAACCTGAATTAGAAGTTTTTGATATTGGGATGATTAACTATTGGCATTATTTAATTTCTAAAGGACTTCTTAAACCTCCTTATTATGTGAATTTGTTACTTGGAAACATTGCTTGCGCTCAGGCTGATTTGATTAATGTAGGATTAATGCTTCGTGAACTTCCTAAGGACACTCATTGGTCCCTTGCAGGTATTGGTAATTATCAATTACAAATGAATAGTTTAGGTATTGTTTGGGGCGGAGGAGTTCGGGTTGGACTTGAAGATAATATTTTTTTAGATACCCCTACTCGAAAAGTTCTGGCAACTAATACGCAAATGGTTGAACGGGTTGTGAATTTGGCTAAAGAGTATGGTAGAGAGATTGCAACGCCGCGAGAGGTACGGGAGTGGCTTGGATTACGTTCACCTGAAGAAATTTAGGAAAGTTAGTGAGATTTAAGTTGTTTTTTGTTTGTTCATAAGACTTATAAGTAGATGTTTTGGATGTTCTTTTTGGATTGGGTTGGTTTAATTAAAATATGGAGATATTAAAATGGCAGAATTAGATTTAGTTGTTGAGAGAATGTTTGAACTTATTGATGATACTTTTTCTATGAGGGGAGATCTTGGAAAACATTCAGGGGATTCTAGAAGAGATCATTTAGAATCTATGCAATCAGGTTATCTGAGCGCAGTTCATGAAGGAGATGGATTTATCTCATCAGCTCCACAAAGAAGTGGAGTAAGTGTTGTAGCACTAATGGGCACTTGGGATAATTATTCTACTGGTTTAGATGAAGTAGCTATTAATCATGTAAAGGGTGCTTTTTCAGAAAATGGAGGCGCTGTTTTAGAAGATGCAGTTTTAACTGGTATCTCACAATCCATGGATGTATCAAGACTTTCTGGAAATGAAGGATATGCTACACGTTTAGCACTTTTAGGTGAAGCAGTTCATACTCAAGATACAGTTGGTTATGCACGAGTTTTAACTGAAAATGGTTTACTTTTGAATGCTAATAAAGACCATGAAGGAGCAGTAGGAATGTATGATTCTGCACTTGCAGTACTTGGAAGATTTGAATCAAGCCAATCAGGAGATGCTCGTTTTGATGGAGCTTATTTTAGAACTGCAATGGTTTTAACTGGAGCACTACTTGATGGGATTAAAGCAGGAACTTTTACTGGAGAAGATTATGTTGGTAGATTTGAAGCAAGTAATGATTTAAGAGAAAGATTGGCAGAAGCTAGTGGTAAAAATAGGGTGACTGCTCTTGCTGCTCGTGCTCGTGGAGAAATGTTTTCTTGGAGAGCCGAAAATGAAAATGATCCTAATTTGATCCCAGAAGCGATTGCAGCTTATGATGTTGCAGCTGATAGGTATGGCGCTGAATTTGCTAATGCTTGGGGTGGAGTTGTACTTGATTTACACCGTTCAGAAGCTTATGCAAGATCTGTTGATTTAGGAAATAATGGGGATGTAGCAAATTTGGCAGTAGCTTTTAGTTCTGTTCTTGATAGGAGTGAGGTTATTCCACCTCATAGTTTAACAAAAGTTAATGGTGATAGATTTAGATATGTAGCGGGTGTTTTAGATGAGCATAATCAAAAATTTGGTGAGCAAAGCTATACTGCAGCAATGACAAACCTACTAAGTTCAGATTAAGTTTTATTTTATTTATTTTTTCTTTTATCTTTTTGATTTGTTTTTACTATTTTTGTCCCCGAGTTGTGTCAATTCTATTCACTACTATGTTTGCATAAAGCTTAAAAGGAGTTTTTTTGAAAAGCTTTTGTGGCAAATGAAGTAGTTGATGGATCTAATAAAATTGTACGTAAAGTGAATTTGGCAAAGCCAATGATTACTCAAGAAGACATTGATGGAGTTGTAGCAGTTCTAAAATCAGGATGGCTAAGTTTGGGCCCGAAAATAACTGAATTTGAAAATAATTTCGCAGCTAAAATTGGTGCAAAATATGCTATTGGAGTAAATTCTGGGACTTCTGGATTACATTTGTGCATCAAAGCCTTAGGAATTGGCAAAGGAGATGAAGTTATTACTTCACCATTTTCATTTGTAGCATCATCAAATTGCGCACTTTATGAAGGAGCAAAACCTGTGTTTGTAGATGTTAAAGAAGAGACATTTAATTTAGATGTAAACTTAATTGAAGCTGCGATCACTGAACGAACTCGCGCTATTGTTGTGCCTCACATTTTTGGACAAAGTTGTGATATGACTCGTTTGATGGAAATTGCACGGGAACGCAATTTATACGTTATTGAAGATGCTTGTGAATCTATTTTGGCAAAACATTCTGGGAAAAATCTTGGAACTTTTGGAGATGTTAGTGTTTTTGCATTTTATCCTAATAAACAAATGACAACTGGGGAAGGTGGGATGATTCTAACTGATAACAAACAAATTGCAGATTTATGTAGGAGTTTGACTAATCAAGGTCGGTCAAATAATATGCAGTGGCTTACACATGACAAACTTGGGTATAACTATCGCTTAGATGAGATGAGTGCGTCTTTAGGTGTTACACAATTTTCTAGAATAGATAGTACTGTTTCTTCTAGGCAGACACTTGCTGCACTTTATGGTCATTTGTTATCTGGAACTCATGGTTTGGTACTTCCAAGTGCTATGAATAGGAATGAATTATCTTGGTTTGTATATCCTATTCGTGTTCCTGCGCAAATTAGGGATCAATTTTTATCATTTTTACATTCACGTGGAGTTGCTGCAAAGGCGTATTTTTTCCCTTGCATTCATATGCAACCTTATTTTCAAAGAGATTTTGGATATAGTTTAGGAGATTTTCCTGTAGCTGAAAAACTTAGTTTTGAAACTGTTGTTATTCCATTTTATCCACAAATGCAAGTTGATGAAGTAGATCAAGTTGTTCAGGCTGTAAAGGCTGCGCTTGCTGAGCTATTGCCAGTAAGGTTATAATTAGGAGTTTATTATGAGTGTTGTACAATCAATGTTTGGGAAAAAGAATGCCAAGGTTAGTTCTGATGTCTTAGTTAAGACCTTTAAGGGAAAGGATATTCTAGTAACTGGGGGTTGTGGTTCTATTGGAACTGAAATAGTAAAACAGCTTGCAAAATATCATCCAAAGAGAATAAGAGTTTTTGATCACAATGAATCTGGATTATTTAATTTACAACAAGAAGTAAAAAGTTTTGCAATTAGAATTTTAGTTGGTGATATTCGTGACAAAGAAAGGTTACGTCTTGCTGTTCGTGGTTGCGATTATGTGTTTCATGCAGCAGCATTAAAACATGTTCCACTTTGTGAGTATAATCCTTTTGAGGCTGTATCAACAAATGTTGTAGGTACTCAAAATTTAGTGACTGTGTGCCGAGAGGAAAAAGTAGGAAAATTGGTTGCAATTAGTACAGATAAGGCTGTGAACCCAATTAATACAATGGGTGCAACAAAGCTACTTTCTGAAAAGATTGTAATGACTGCTGATATTGGCGAAGGAGTTCGTACAAAGTTTAGTTGTGTTAGGTTTGGTAATGTTTTGAATTCTGTTGGTTCAGTAATTCCGATTTTCATGAGACAAATTGAAGCTGGTGGTCCTGTGACTGTGACTGACCCAGATATGGAACGTTTTTTTATGTCAATTCATCAAGCAGTACATTTGGTACTTCGTTGCGCTGTGTTGTCTCGTGGTGGAGATATATTTGTACTTGATATGAAGAAAATTAAGATAATTGATCTTGCTGAAGTAATGATTGAAATGTTTGCTTCAAAGTTTGGACATGACCCAAAGTCAATGAGAATTAAGATGATTGGTGTTCGGCCTGGTGAGAAACTTGATGAACAACTTGTGACTGAAGAAGAGAAAAACTATCTGATGCACCTAAAAGATATGGCAGTTATTAGGCCAGCTAGAATGCTTCCTTATCAAGAGGATAATTCTGTATTTAATCCAAGGCAGATTTCTAGGCCTGATTATGATATGAATAAGGGAGTTTTACTTTCTAAAGAAGAAATTAGAGCTACATTAATTAAGATATTATCAGAAAGTGATTGTTAAAGTTAGACTTTTTGTATTTTGTAAAGATAGTTTTAATTTAACAAGAATAGATGTAGCCAGTTTCGTAGTTTCTTGATTTGAATGTTTTTAATTTTTGACAATCTTCTATGGATTCCCAAAGTGGTGAATAGCTAGGGAGAGGTGGCCAATTTAGAATGATTGCTGTAGCACCATTCTGGTTAATTATTTCTTTGAACTCTTGTGGACTAGCATCTAATTCAAAGTCTGGAATTTCAATGACATTATCGGAAATTTCATTTTGATTATCAAGCATGAAAAGGGTCCCTGCGTTGTTTGAAGCAAATGGTGCGAGAAGATTGTTTGACTCTACATATTCTTGCATTTCATGGAGTGTATCTGAGATATTTGGGTTTGTTGGGCTTACTAATAATTCACTAATTAGAAAAATATTGAAAGCTAAATTGATTGCTATGATAGTTAAAAGAACGTATTTGAAAGTTTGAATTGTACTTTTTTTATGAGCAGTGTAGAGATAGATTAAGAGAAGAATTGTTAGTACTAAAGTGATTATGAAACTAGCCATGGTAATCCCAAAGATTGGACCAGAAGGACTAGTGTATGAAAAGAGAAAGAAAAAATTTCCACTTAGGATGTTTTGAACATATTCTTCCATAACTCTTGGAGTCATTTCTTTTGGTAATGTGTTAATTACGAATGTGAAGAGAAGGTAAGTGATTGTTGTGATTGCCAGGAAAATAGCATGAATTTTTTTCCATTTGAAATTTGCAAGGTATGCACCTCCAAGAATTGCGATTGCTGGAATGATATTCATAGCGTATCTTGAATAATCGCCTCTACTGACAAAGAAGATTACGAAAATTAAAATTAGCATAGCCCAGATGATGAATAAGGCTGATTCTTTTTGTTGTCTTATTTTTTTGTTTAGTGTGGCTAGGCCTAGGAAGGTTAGAAGATATGGAGTTGCCCAGAATAAAATCATCATGATTGCAAGAATGCTGATTCCAGGAGCTACACGTGAACCTCCATGATGTAATAGGAGCCCAACATAATCTGGGTCTAATATGTAACTGAATCCTGTGATTAGGAATTGCCCAAGGATTGCTAAAGTGAATGGAATGGTCAGTTCTTTGATAGATTTACTAAGACTTTTTGTGAAATAAATTGAGGTTAGGAGGAGGATTGGAAAAATGAATATTCCATTATTTTTTACTTGGGGAATTATAGTAAGAGCGAGTGCTAGTAGAAGGTGCTTTGCTGTGAGAATTTCTTTTAATTTTGGAAAAGTAGGCGCGAAAAGTGATTTTAAGGATAAGTTAATCCCAAATAATGTTAGAGGTTTATTTGTATTTAGTGGATTTTCTTCTTCTTTACTTAACTTATTGTGGAGGTTGAGGTATGCCCAAATTGCAGTTAGATAAAAAAAAGTTAGAATACTTCCTTCAACATCAATTTGAATTGAAGCTAGATTATGCCAAAAAGAAGTAATCATAATTAAAGAAGCAAAAAGTGCTGTTTTTTCATTGTAAATTTTTCTTGCAAGTAGATATGTTAGGATGATTGAACCTGTGCTGAAGAGTAAAGGGATTAACCTTAGGAGAAAAACATGTACTCCAAAAATTTTGACTAATGGTGAATAGAACCATTGCGCTAAAATTCCAGAATAGTGACTTGGAGAAAATCCGATACTGTAAGCATTAGCTGCAGCGAAAGCGTAATTTGATTCGTCATCATAAATTGCGTTATCAAGACCAAAACCTACTTTGAGAGCAAAACTAAGTGTTAGGATGATTATGAAAATCCAAGTGATTTGGGATAATCTTGATTTTTTTTTTGGATGATTTTTTTCCATTTTTGATTTTTGATTGTAATGTTTTTGTTTTATTTTGTCTTTTGCAATTCATAAGCTTTAAATAGCTTATGAAGCAAAATTGGCTTAATAGTTGGTAAAATCTATGGTAAATTGTAAGTATTCTGTTGTGATCCCAGTATATAATGGTTCAAGGTATTTAGATCGTTTAAGTAAGGAGTTATCTTCTTTTTTTGATGATTTTGTTAGTAAAGATGGCGTAGGTAAAGGAAGTAACTATGAAATTATTTTAGTTGATGATGGAAGCCGAGATGATAGTTGGAAAAAAATGCAAGAGGTTGCAGAAGTTGATGAACATTTTAGAATCGTAAAATTGGCTCGAAATTTTGGACAACATAATGCTACTCTTTGTGGACTTCGTGAGGCATGCGGTGAGATATTAATCACAATGGATGTTGATTTGCAACATTCACCAAAAGACATCCCTAAATTAGTTGCCGCGGTTGAAGGTGGACGAAGATTAGTTTATGGAAAGTATGACCATAAACGTCATGGTGGTTTACAAAATTTAGGGTCTTGGATTTTCAATAGAGTTCTTTGTGATATTACTGGAAATAAAGAGAGTATTACTTCTTTTAGGGCTTTTGATAAGTCAGTAATTGAACATATATCGAACTTTGATAATCCGCGAGTAATTTTAGATATTATGTTTTCACAAGTTGTAGGACCAAGTGATATAGAACACGTTGTTATATCTCATGGAGAAGACGATGGTGAAAGTACATACACTTTTTGGAAATTGGTACAATTCGCTCTTGATATGCTGTTTAATTATAGTACTGTTCCACTTAGAATTGCTAGTGTTTTAGGAATTTTGTTATCTTCAATGAGTTTTTTAATAGGGGTACTTTATTTGGTACTTTATTTGTCTGGGAAAATCACAGTTCCAGGTTTTACGACGACAATTTTGGCAGTTTCATTCTTATCGGGGATTATCTTGTTTACACAAGGAATTTTTGGAGAATATTTAGGAAGAATGTTCTTAATTGAGACTCGTAGGCCACAGTATCGGATAGCAAAAGTTATTGGTGGAATTAAAGGAAGTAAAAAGTAAGACTATTGGTTTTTTAATATGGGATTGATTGAACTTCGAGAATGGGATTCTAATTTTTTTGGATTTAAGTGTGGTGGGGTTGTAGGCGATGTTTCTTTAGATTTTGAAGAGAGTGTTGTTTATGAAAGAGATAGTGGTGAATACGATTTTTTATTACATAGGCATATCCTTGGAAAAGGTAAACTTGATGTTAGTGTTTTAGGAAGATTAGGGTTTTCTTATATTGATACACACAGAATTCTTGATTTAAGGTTTGATAAATTTAATGCTCCTTTAGGAAGAGGTGTTATGGAAAATTTTTCTTATGCAAAAATTGATTCTTTGTTAGAAGAAAAAATGAGAGAACTCAAGTTAATTGCAAGTGATTTGAGTAGTGTTAGCAGATTTGCAAAAGATTCTAAAATTGATTCACAAAAAGTTCTTGAGCTTTATGATCAATGGATTGATAATTCTTTTTCAGGCCAAATGGCTGATGCAATTTACATAGCAAAAAATGCTCTTGGAAAAATTGTTGGATTTGTAACTTTTAAAGTAAAAAATGGAGAGGGAAGTGAGGGGAGTGAGGAAAATTTTGTAGATTTGTCTCTTTTAGCAGTGGATTCTGGGGTTCGTGGAAGGGGCGTTGGCAAAGGGCTTGTTAATTATGCACTTAATGATTTGAAGAAAAGTGGCAAGTATGCTGAGTGCGAAGTAGTTGTTAGTTCTGAAAATACTGGAGCTGTACGGTTTTATGAAAAATTAGGGTTTTTGCAGCAAAAAGATACGCAAATTTACCACTGGCACCGGTCGAAATAAGCATTTTTATTTTATTAATAGTTTCTAAAGTATTGATTGCTGTTCCATGATTTTTAAAAAGGGTTATTTTGTGAAAAAGATATGAAAATTTTAGTTACTGGTGGAGCTGGATTTATTGGAAGCGCATTTGTTCGTCATATGGTGAAAAAGTATCCTCATTATCATATTATCAACTTTGATAAATTAACTTATGCAGGGAACTTAGATAACCTTCGCGAAGTTGCCCATTGTCCAAATTATGAATTTGTGCGTGGTGATATTGAAAATCTTAATTTTTTGGCTTGGTTTTTGAAACATGTTGATGTTGTTGTACATTTTGCAGCTGAGAGTCATGTTGATAATTCTATTGGGAATTCTTTGTTATTTACTAAAACAAATGTTGTTGGAACTCATTCATTACTTGAGGCTGCGCGGGTTGCAAAAGTAAAGAAATTTATTCATATTAGTACAGATGAAGTTTATGGGGACATCATGGAAGGCTGTTTTAAAGAAACAGATAAGCTTGCACCAAATAACCCTTATTCAGCCTCTAAGGCAGCTGCTGAAATGCTTGTTAAATCGTATGTTAAAACCTATAAATTTCCAGCAATTATTGTTCGGCCAAATAATAACTATGGACCTTTCCAGTTTCCAGAAAAGATAATATCAAGGTTTTCAACTCGTTTGATTCAGAATAGAAAAGTGCCACTTCATAGTCCAAACCCAGTTAGGACATATATTCATGTTCTTGATACTGCTCGTGCAATTGATATTATTATGCATAAAGGTGTTATGCATGAAACTTATAATATTGGAACTCGTGATGAATTTAGTAATTTAGAAATTACACAAAAAATAATTGCATTTTTTGGAAAGGATGAAAGTTATATCGAGAAAGTAGATGATAGATTGTTTAACGATCTACGTTATAGTGTTGATTATTCTAAAATAAAAGCGCTCGGCTGGGAACAAGAGATCTCTTTTGATGAAGGTTTACGTCAGACTCTTGCTTGGTATGCACATAATACTTGGTGGTGGGAGAATTTTCCTGAATGCCAGTATAACAAATGATCTGGTCGTAGTTTGATTATTTTTAGATGAATCTTTTTTTCCTTCTTTAATTGGTCTTTTGATGTTTATAGTTGCGTAAGGCTTTTAATTGAAATTCTTGTTTTGATATTTATGAAAGTTCCATTTAACAAAGAACATCTATTTGGTGGAGAAAAAGAAGCCGTGATTGCTGCGCTTGAATCTGGGCATACACATGGAGATGGTAAGTTTACTAAATTGTGTCATACTAAATTGAAGCAGATAGTTGGGTCTTCTAAAGTTTTGATGACTACAAGTTGTTCTATGGCTTTTGAAATGAGTTTTATTTTGTGTAATATTGGCAGTGGAGACGAAGTAATCATGCCTAGTTTTGGTTATCCCTCGGCAGCTAGCGCCCTTATGGTGCATGGTGGTATCCCTAAATTTGTGGATGTGAAACTTGATACTTTGTGTATTGATGAAGATAAAATTGAGGCTGCGATTACAAGTAAGACTAAGGCTATTTTTGTGGTACATTATGCTGGAGTTTCTTGTGATATGGATAAAGTAATGGAAATTGCTCAGCGGCATGGGATTCGCGTTATTGAAGATGCAGCTCAAGCAATTGGTTCTTATTATACTGGGAAAGAGGGGTTAAAGCATCTTGGCGCTATTGGGGATTTTGGAACTATCAGTTTTCATGGTACTAAAAATATTATCAGTGGTGAAGGAGGAGCACTTTTTGTGAATAAATTTTCTGATGTTTCACGTAGTGAAATAGTTTGGGAGAAAGGAACTGATCGCTCCTCATTTTTGCGTGGAGAAGTTGATAAGTATTCTTGGGTTGATTTAGGATCTTCGTATTTGCCTTCTGAGATGCAAGCTGCGCTACTTAGCGTTCAACTTGAGCATGTTCAAGATGTTGTTGAAGTTCGTAAAGGTATTTTTGAGAAGTATGCATCTGCTTTTGATTCTTTTGCTAGTGAGTGGAGCGTTGTGTTTCCAAAAATCCCTTCATATAACAGATCTAATTATCATTTGTATGCGATGGTTTTTGAGGACAGGAGAGGAGTTCCTGGTAAGAGTCGCGCGGAGTCTTTTAGTAGTTTTATGAAAGGAAAAGAAGTTAGTGCATATTTTCATTTTGTTCCACTTCACATGTCTAAGAAAGGTGAGTCGCTTGGTTACGATGCAAATGAATTTCCAGTATCTGCAAAGATAGGAAGTTGCCTTGTGCGTTTACCAATTTACAATTCAATGACTAATGAAGAACAAGAGTATGTAATTAAATGCGCTAGAGAATTCTTTGGAACAGAATAGATAGGTGTGAGATTTTTCTAATTATTTAGCTTAGTGAATTTTCTAACCAACGTAGTGATGCCATACTGGTTATTAGAAGTTGTTGCCAATGAGGGCTGTCATAATCTCCTGCTCTGCCTTTAAATTCTATGTTTGCCCAAGTAGTTTCACTTCTTCGAGCAATTGATTCGAGAGTTGCTCTAGCATTTGTTAGTACCTCACGGCCAATTTGTTCTCTTGTGCCATGGTTATCAAAAGCGAAATCAAGAGTTGCAGGGTCTAAGTTTTGGCCAGTATTTGATCTGTAATGCGCCTCAACTTGCGCCATTGTAGCTTGGTCAAAAATAAGAGGTAGAGTTTCTGGAATCCTGGTAACTCTTCCATCTTGGATAGCAATAGGATTATTTACAAAACCTGGTAAATCGATTCCTGGGACTGGTGCTTGAATTAAAGCAAGTGCTTCAGGTAGTGTGCGAGAAGTGTATCTGTTTCTTTGGCCTTGGTCAATTAAATACCCAAAGAGTGCTGCATGAACTTTGTCTGATCCATTTAGTTTGGTTAAGTCTATTTGGTCTGAGACCCCTAAATTAGCAGTCATTTGCCAATGTTCTGGATCAATTTTCACTCCAATTCCAATGTCAAGATTTACTAATTCATTTAGGAGATAGTTCATAGCTTCAGGAGTTGATGCTGTTGGGAGGCCTTGCAGATGCCAAGGAAAGTACGGCATTGATCCACGTCTTTCTTCAGGATCTAGATTATGCATGTCGATGTATGCTCTTGCATCAGCAGTAAGTTTTTATGTTGGACGAAATTCATTTGGTCTTGAAACAAAATAAGATGGTTGATCTGTTTCTACATTAATTGTCATGCCATGACTATGTGCATATCTAGCAATTGCTTCGATGCTTTGTTTTACTATTTCAATTCCTGCAATTGCTTCCCTTCTAGTTAGCGGGCTATTCATTGGGTCTTGTCCAACTAAGTATTTGTTCCACCTAGTTGTTGTTTGAGTTCTGTAATCAACTAAAGGAGCAGGTTTAATACCCATAGTTTTGATTCTTAATGGTGACTTTTTTTGTTCTAAAGCTTCATTGATTCTTCTTGCATTATCAATTGCTGCGTTTGCTTTTTCAACCCATGCTGCGCCAGATTTACTCACGCCGTTAAGATCAGAACCTACATCTCCCATTATATCAAAAGGGTTTGGATTTGTTGCTGTTTGCATTTCTTGGTATGCAGTTGTCAGATAATTTACTAGCCCAGAAACTACTGAATTAGGAAGAGCAGAAGTTGGTATAATCAAATTTGGGGATGCTCCTTGACTAAGGGCTGCGCCAATTTGGCTTGTGATTGCTTGGCTCCCTCTACCAAAATAGAAACCACGTGGTGTGAATATTTGAAGTGTCATTTTGCTTTTAGAATAAGGTGCTTTAAAAAACCTTTATTCAGTTTGGGCTTTTTTCATAATAAAGATAACTGAAGTTTCTGCCATGCTACCATCGTTTTGAGGATAGTCTTTGTTGATAATATGGACTACTTCGTAGCCTAAACTTTCAAAATAAGTGATACTATCATAGCTGATTGGGAAGTACCATGGTGCTTGAGTATATTCCCAGATATCAATTTCAATGAAAATGTCGTGAGTTTTTGATAATTCTTCTTGCTCTTGTTCAAAGAAACTTTGGTTCTCTTTGTATTGAGCTGTTCTAAAATGAATTAAAGAATTAGTATATGGGTCTCTACCCTCTTGCTCTAAAGTATGACTATATTCTCTAGCCGTAAAAGCTCTCATCATACGTGGAGATCCAGCGTAAAGAATATCATTTTCACCAAGGTTTTCATTAACCCATGCTCCTGCTTCTTGGTATCCGGTATAAGTGAAACTTTTTGATTCGATTAGGTTTTCACCTTGCGTGTACATTGGTTGAATGATTAATGCAGCTAGAATTACTAATGCGATTAGGTAGATCACTTTGGATTTTGAAACAGTTTTTGCAATTTTTGCAATTTCATCAATTGTGATTGCTCCTAGAATCGCTGCAAGTGGAATTATTGGTAAAAGGTATCTGTCAAGAGGTAATTCAATTCCTATTTCAAACCAGATTGCATAAAGTGAGATTATGAATATTGTGATATGTGCGTTTTTTATTTTATAAAAAGCAACTAAAATTGCTCCAATAATTGCTGCAATAAGTAAATATTTTGAAAGGATAAAAGGGATTTGAGGGAGTACATTTGTAGCTGCTCCAATTCCTTCATGGAGTAGAAGTTTTTGAACAAATAAACCATACAAATAATTCTGTCCAGTTAGTGCCCAAAGTCCTAATGCCCCGATTACTGGAAGTCCCCAGGAGATTCCCCAACAAGCCAGAAGAGCTTTATTTGTGAACATCTCTTTTTTGTATTTTATTAAGTAGAAGAGGAAAACTCCTACTGGAAAAATAATAGCTTGACGTTTTGTAAGGACTGTTAAAAGAAGGAAAATAGCAGCTGGTATCGCCCATTTTATCTCTTTTGCTTTTTCTAGTTTTGTTAGAAAATATGCTGCAATTATTACCATTGTCACTAATGGTGCGTCTGCTAGGATTCTTGTATTGTAAAACCAAAGTAAGTGGCTAGATGCTAGAAGTGCTGCTGCAACTATTCCAACTGTTTTTCCACGAATCTCTTTACCAAGTAAGTAAATAAAGATAATTCCTAAGATGCTAAAAGTTAAAGCACTAAGTCTGGCTGCTGTGAATACTTCTGCGCCAAATATGTTGAAAAATGCAGTTAGCATTTGGATTGTAAATGACCCATCAAGAAGGAATTCTTTTGTGAAAAAATATGCTGGAGTTAAGAGTATTTTTTCTGACATCCACATGTAAACTGCAGCATCGTTCCAAAGAGTCTCAAGACTAAAATATCTTAGTCGCATATTAATCCCAAAAATAATAACTACTAAGAACCCTAGTGTGAATGGATCTAAAAAGAATGATTTTGCATCTTTTTTTAATTTTTGAGGCGATTCTTTTGTTTTGATAGTGCGATAGGTTGTTTTTAATAATGATAATAAAGTTACTTGTTTTGAATATGAATCTTCTTTTTTTGATTGGTGTTTTATCTCTTTAGTATGGCGGTGGTTAGTTTTTTCTTTATCAGAAGTATTTTCTTTGATTGGAATTTGCTCTTTTGATTCAACTTCGGGTTGGATTGTAGTCTTTGGTTCTTTTTCTTGTAAGTTCTTTTTTTTTTCTACTAATTCAATATTGGAAATGTTTTTCTCTTGAATTTTTGGTTGAATCTGCTCTTCTGACATGTTTTATTTTTGATTTTTGAGGTATATAAAGATATAGTCGTTATTTTGATAACTCGAAAGATTTCCTGAAGTTTTAAAGAAACAAAGTTACTGAACTTTGTTCACAACGTTTATAAAGGCTATTTTGACATATTTAGTGTGGTAGAAGCTAAGAAAATAAAGCAAATATTAGTTGTTTTAGGAATGGGTGGGCATACTTCGCAGATTCTTAGATTAGTTGATTCTATGGAAAAAAGTGGTGAGCAAAATTATTCTTATTCGTATCTTTTAGGACATGATGACAAAACTAGTGAAAAGAAGATTAAATTTTCTGGGCAGATTTATAGGATGAAAAACCCAAGACTTATGACTCAAAAAAGCTTATTTGTTGTGTTTTTTAACATGTTTCCAGCTACAATTGATGCTTTTAAAGTTCTTTGGAAAACTGATGCTGACGTAGTAATAAGCTCAGGGCCAGCACTTAGCATTCCACTTTTTTGGATGGCAAAATTGCTTTTTGGCTGCAGAACAATATTTTTAGAAAGTTGGGTTAGGGTGAAAAGTGGTTCAGCTACAGGTAAATTAGTTTACAAAGTAACTGATTTATTTCTAGTTCAGTGGAAAGAGATGAAGGAAGTGTATCCAAAATCTGTTTATGGGGGGAGACTTTCATAATGGTAGGGGTAAATGTTTATAGTGGGACTGAAAAAGTTAGTGGAATAAGAGAGGCAATTTTTTCAGGGAAAGTGTTTGTGACTGTTGGAAATGGTAAATTTGATTCTTTGATTTCTGAAATTGATCGGTTGGTTGCTTGTGGGGTGATCAGTGGTCAGGTACTTTGTCAAATAGGACATGGGAAATATGAACCTAAAAATTGCAAGTGGTATCGTTTTAAGGATAGCTTAGAAGAAGATGAAAAATGGGCAGACCTGGTTGTAAGTCACGGCGGCCCGGGAACTATTTTTGAATTACTTCGTATTGGGAAAAAGGTGATTGCGCTTCCAAATCGAAATCGCACTGATGTAAATCATCAAGTTGAATTTTTAGAAGGGTTATTTTCTGAAGGGAAGTATTTTTTGTATTGTAGTAAAGTTCCTTTGTTTGAGAAGATTTTGAGTGGATTGAATGAGTTTGAATTTAAGAAGTATTTAGAACCTGAATGTTATTTGGCTGATAAAGTTAACGAGTTTTTAAAATGAAAAAATCCATTTTTGCAATTTTGAAAGAGAAGCTCCAAGGTGTTGGGGAAACTAAAAAACATCTTTTTGCAGTTTATAGTTTACAAATAGTGTTTGTTTTACTTGGTTTCTTGATTAATTTACTAATTGCTAGATTTTTTGGTAAAGAAGTTTTTGGAGAATATAGTTATTTTTTTAGTCTTGGTATTATCTTATCTACTTTTGCAAGTCTTGGCATTTACAAATTTATTAGTACCCATAAATTTTCTGAGTCAGTTAAGTTATATCTGCAAAGTGTTCCTGTACTAATTGCTAGTTCGCTCGTTTTTGGATTTTTAGGTGCGTTTGTCCCACAATGGTTGAATTTGAATCCTCGAATTTCTTATTTTGTAATTATTGTTGTGGCCTATGTTGTTTTTCGTACATTATTTTTATCTAAAATCTCTCCTTTGAGGGCAGCACATAAATTTGTACAATCGAATGTGATTTCACTTTTTAGTCGAGTATTTTTTCTTTTGTTTATTGTTTTAGGGTGGTTATATGATCTGAAGATACTACTTTTTGTAGGTCTTCCTATCTCTTTTTTGCTACTACTTTTGTATCCAATTCCCTTTTATCGTAAGCAAGAGACTAAAGGTTTGGATTCAGGTTTAGGCTCAAATTCAGGTTTATTTTCAAGTTTATCTTTTGGACTAAATGAAGGGATTTTTTCAGTTTTGATCTTTTCATCATTTGTATTTTTACTTCAAGATTTGAGTTTTTTATTATTGTTTCATATTGATAGACTTTCTATTGAGTATATCTTAGGGTCAGTAGTTCTGGGAGAATTTAATGCAATTTCGACTTTTACTAATGTAATTAGGATCTCTTCAGGAATTTTCCCACTTGTTTTGATACCTCTCGCGGCTTCTAAGCGTTATAAAATCAGAAAATCACTATTTAGTTTGTTATTGTTCTTGGTACCTTTTTGCGCTGTTGTTTTGTTTGCTACTCCAATATTACTTCCACTGTTTTTTGGATCAGCATTTCAGGCGCCATTTAGTTTGACATTGGCATTAGTTGTGTCTTCGCTATTACTAGTAGTTTATTCATTTTTGAGTTCATTATTTTTAGGAAGAAAGTGCGAGAAGAAATTTGTGCGCAAAGTTTTACTTTGGGATTTTGCTTTGTCTTTTATTGGAAATATTGGACTTAATATTTGGTTTATCATGGCTTTTGGAGTAATTGGAGCGCCAATTGCAACCGCAGTAGTTTTGATTTTGAAATCAGGACTTATATTGTGGGCTTTTGAGCACTCAAAGAGAAATAATTTATTAGCTAGCGATATTCAAGCTAAAGAGGTTGAAGCAGTTGAAAGTTGAACAGAATGAGTCTAAAGTGAAAGTTTTGTACATTGTAGGTACTGGGCATAGTGGATCTACTCTTTTGAATTTAATACTTGGTTCTTCTAAAAATGCGTATTCGCTTGGCGAGGTGGCACATTTTTCTCAGAGCGGATTACAACAATGTAACTGCTCTGAGATAATTAGTACTTGTGATTTGTGGGGGGAATATTTCTCTAAATTTTCTTTAGGTGACACTGAAGGTATATATCCGCTCAAAAGTAGTTTTAAAGAATATCTTAAGTTTATGTTTGCTTGTTTGTTAAAAAGAAATAGAGTGGGTTTAGCTAGTTTATTTTCAGGTAAGAATTATGCAGATTCTGTTTTGTATAATGAATTATTGTCAAAAGTTAAAGGTTCAATAAGGCCTGGCGTAGAGATTTTAATTGATTCTAGTAAAGGATTTAATCGTTTATTTTATTTGTCAACTTTGCCCGGAATTGATTTGTCTGTTATTCATTTAGTGCGTGATGGGAGGTCAGTGATTCATTCTTATGAAAAACGTGGGTATTCTGGATTTACTCGTATATTCAAATGGCTTTTAATTAATTTGCAAATAGATTTTTTTTGTAAGAAATTCATGAAAAGTAAAAGTCTTAGGCTTAGTTATGATCAATTTTGTATGGATCCAAGTTTAGCTTTAGCTCAGATTAATTCATTTTTTGGGTTGAAAGTTGACACAGTGAAATATTTAGATGATGTGAACTCTTCTGTGAATCATAATTTTGCAGGGAACCATCATGTGAGCCGCAAAAAAATTGAATCTGTGCGTTGTGATTTGTCTTGGAAGAAAAATTTTTCTTGGCTTAAGGCTACAATGTTGAGTGTTTTACTTTATGTGCCAAACAAGATTTGGGTTTACCCTTCTAAAAAAAAACTCAAAGAGGTTAAAGAATGAAAATTGTTTTTTTGACTCCAGAGTATGTCCCTTATGTTGGTGGAATTTCTCATGTAACAAAAGAGTTTGCTGATGAGTTGGCGGTTCTTGGTCATGAGGTGGTTGTGATTACTCGTAATTTGACTAAGAGTGATAAATTTGAAGTCAGAGAATCTGGAGTTAAGGTTCACCGTTTACCTCATTTGTTTTCTTTTAGTGCGTATATTAGTTATGTGTTCTTTTCGATTATGGTTTTTTGGAAATTACTTTTTTTGAAAGCAGACTTAGTGCATTCTCAATCTTTTTTGCCGCTTGGAATTGTGAGTGGGATTTATAGTTCTATCTTTAGTAAGACACTTAGTGTTACCCAAGGGCATGGAAAGGATATCAACAAAGAACTAGTTGGGAGTAGGATACTTCGTCCACTAAGTAGATTTGCAATTAGAAAAAATGACGTTGTTTTTGCGCTTTGTAATTATCATGGTAGGTTGATTGAGGAATATAGTGGAGTTAAAGCTAAACTACTAGCAAATGGAGTTGACTTGGAGAAAGGATTGTTGAATGATGGTGTGGATTTGCCTCGAGTTTTTTTGCGGAGCAAGGATTATTCTGGAAGGCGGGTCGTACATTTACTTTTTGTAGGAAGACTGATCAAACGTAAAGGTGCAGACATTTTGCTTGAGAGTGCCCGGCTGGTATTGAATGATCAAAAGTTTAATTCCAAATTTGATTTGAAGATTCATATTATTGGTGAAGGTCCTGAATATTTATCTTTAAAGCAGTTAGCAAGTGATTTGAGAATAGAATTAAAAGTTTTTTTTCATGGAAATATGGATAGTTTGAAAGTTTTATCTTACATGAAAGCTTGTGATACTTTTGTGTTTCCAACACACAAAGAGGCATTTGGTTTAGTTGTACTTGAAGCTATGAAAATGAAATTGCCAATTATTTGTTCTAAAGAAAATGATGTTGGGGGTCCAGTTGATATTTTAGAAAATGGTAAAACTGCTTTACTTGTGGATAGAACTGCTAAAAGTTTTGCGCAAGGCATAATGCAAATTTTTGACCTAGACATTGGCGAGAAAGGAAGTGGAGAAAGTTCTTTGGAAGAAAGTGGTTCTTATTTTAGAAATAAGTTGTCCAAAAATGCTTTTGAAACAGTTATGTTGAAGTATTCATGGAATGCTATATCTAAAGGATATCTTAATATAATAAGCGAAGAAAAAAAGCGTAACTAATGGGAATTCAATCAATCTATAAAATTTTGGCAGATAAGTTTTTTGATACTAGAAAACATAACGATCTGAAACAGTTTCACGCAACTGGTGATAAAAGCCATTTGAAAAATTATTATTCTAGTGAAAAATATGCAGCTAACTATGAAAAACCTAAAGCTGCTTGGATTAATAAATTTAAAATGTTTATTTCACTTATGGATTTACAACCTGGTCAGAAGGTTTTAGATATTGGATGTACTACAAAAATGCTTAAGCCTTTTATTGAAGCTAAAGGAGCTAAGTATTATAGTTTTGATATATCGTCTACATTTAAACCTGATTTTTTAGGTGATGTTGAAAATATGAATGAGATCACTGATAAACAATTTGATTGGGTTGTGGCAGCAGACGTAATTGAACATGTACCTAATCCTCAAAACGCACTTAATGAGATTCATAGGATTTCGAAACGTGCTGTTATCTCTGTTCCTAACTGGTATCATTTTGATTGTTTGGGAATTTTTCCAGCTAACCCATATGATCGTCATCTAACAAAACAATTCCCATATTTTTGGCTTAAGATGATTAGAAAATCAGGGTTCAAAGTTCATGGTGTTTCTGGATATAAGTATACTATGGAGTTTCCAAGTTATGGGAGCTCTTTTTTGAAGAAGGTTAATGGTTTTTTTGATAATAGACTATTCTCTTGGATAAGTAAGAAATTGAATAAGAGTGTGGCTGGGTACTGGCCTATGACTAGACTTGGTCAAACATTCATTGTAGTAGTTCGTTCTAAAAAAGAATAAAATTATCTTGAACAAATGAGCCATGCCCCTTTAGTATCAAAAGGTTTAAGAGCTTCTAGTTTCTAGTTTTGTTTGGATGGATCTTAGTTCTTTAACGCCTGAACAAAGGGCACAAGTGGAAGAGAAGCTCAAAACCATGAGCCCTGAAGAAATTGCTGCTCTTCAATCACAGCAATCTATTTTCAGACAAATTGTTGCTGGAAAAATTCCTTCTAAAAAAGTTTATGATGACGATAAATGCATGGCGATACTTGATATCAAACCTGCTTCTAAAGGGCATATGCTAGTTTTGTCTAAAGAGTACTATGCAATTATGCCACAAGTACCTGATGATGACTTAGGGCAGTTACTAGCTGTTTCAAAAAGGCTTAGTTTGGCGGCACTTAAGGGTGCACGAGCTACTGGGAGTACAATTTTAGTTGCTAATGGAGCAGCAGCAGGACAACGTGTTCAAGATTTTATGATACATGTAATTCCAAGACGCGATGGTGACTTAGTTTTTGAATATCCTAAACAGTTAGTTGATTTAGAGAAGAGGCGTGCTCTGCGTGGATTAATTGCAGCTAAAATAAGTGTTTTGACTGGTAAAGAAGATCCTGGAGCTAGTGAAGATGAAGAAGCTGCAGAGAAATCTGATGGATTTCTGGCACCAGAAGGTGCAGAAGAAGTAGTTGAGTTTGAAGATAGTGATGAATCAGAAAATTCTGAGGACGATGATGATTCTGAAGAAGATGATAGTGATGAAGAAACCGAAGAAAATACTGACTCTGAAGATGGGGAAGATGATACTGAGGAAGATGATTCTGAGGACCTAGAGGAAGCAGAAGAAGTGGAGAGTTCAAGGCCGCAAAAAAGTATTGACTTGGATGATATTGCAAATTTATTTTGAGACAATTAAGAATTAGATAAAAGAAAAAGAATATGGCAAAAGATAATTTTAGTTTAATAGTGGAGGGCAAAGAGGAAGCTCAAATCGTCTATGAAGATGATTTGTTTTTGGCTTTTATTACTGAAGAAGCTCTTGCGCCAGGACAAGTTACAATTATTCCAAAAGAAAAGTATACTATTTTTGAAATGGTTCCAAATTCTGTTTTAGCAAAATTAGCTATTGTAATAAAAGTTGTAAGTTCAGGCGTGTTTGAATCACTTCAATGTCATGGGACTAACTTACTTATTGAAAATGGCGTTAGTGCGGGGCAAGAAGTTCCTTATTTTAGCTTACAGGTAGTTCCAAGATTCGAAAATGATGGAATCGATTTGGATTGGGAAGGAGAAGAACTTGAAGAGTTTGATATGGAAAATGTGATGATGCAGTTAAAAGCACAACTTGATGGAAGCGCTGCTCCTATCATGGATAAAGAACTCTCTGAAGTAGGAGATGCTGCAATTGAAGAAGACAGTTTGGATGATTATGATGACTTAGAAGAAGAAGACCCTTCTAAGAACAATTATTTGCTTAAGAGCTTAAGAAAGATTCCTTGAACTTTCTACCAAAAGCTATTTAAATGGATTCTAGACAGATTAAATGTATATGTTACCTTTTGCGGAGGTAGTACAGTGGTTAGTATACGGCCTTGCCATTACCAGGAAACAAGTTTTTTTGGTACGCAAGGAGGCTGTGACCCGGGTTCAAATCCCGGCCTTCGCACTCTTTTTTATTTCTTGAGATTTATTTTTTAGATTCTATTTTATTTTCAATAATTTATTAAAGAATAAGTGTTTTATATTTTTTTAATGACTATTAAAGATTATATTGTCGAGCATTATCATGCATTTTTAGCAATATTTGTTGGTGCAATAATATTAGTTATATCTTCATTATTATTTATGCCTCAAGAAAGAATTTGTTTAGGTGATTTT
>ENA-OREN01000953-OREN01000953.1-marine-metagenome-genome-assembly--contig:-NODE-953-length-36922-cov-11.243669_pt1 | contig 36922 bp, 29 predicted proteins | sample MGYA00248624_ERZ508555 | MGnify/ENA primary metagenome ERZ508555 (study PRJEB26222, sample SAMN06267773) | marine metagenome | isolation source: Saanich Inlet, British Columbia, Canada | place... | reverse complement strand
CTGTCCGGATTTCTAACACCCAAGTACTGCAGGAGTCTCAACCCTGAAACCTGAAACCTGAAACCTGAAACCTGAAACCTGAAACCTGAAACCTGAAACCTGAAAACTGAAACCTGGGGATACCGGGGAAGTGATTCAGGCCTATGTGGTGCCATATGGGCTGACGACTTACAGTCAGTACCGTCTGGCGCATTTCTGTTTCAAGCAATTCTACTTGCCCGCCTTGTTATCGAATAGTAGACTATACGTCTAGTTTTTGGTGCTCGGGGAGATTTCAATGTGTCAGATTGTCCAATCTAGTTCGATCTTATTTCGTTGGGGCTCTGCGTTAGCTGCCTTGCTGCTGGCAACCCACGTTTCTGCGACCTCCGATTATCGCGGAGTGATGGAGTTCCAGGAGTATTGTGCCTCGTGTCACGAAACACCTGCACCGGGCACGAAAGTTCCCACTCGCGCCGAGTTAAAGGCCATGCCTCCGACTAAGATTTATGAGTCCATGACGGTTGGCAAGATGAAGCCTAATGCCGAAGGGCTCACTGAAAAGCAGATGCGCAGAATCGCTGAATGGCTGAGCGGGCGACCACTGGTCGATATCGACCTGTCCGCCGCTGCCATGACCAATGCATGCACTGACAACGCGAAGTTGGGTAACCCACTGACCGGTGCACGTTGGCTTGGATGGAGCCCCGATCAGACCACGAGCGCGCGCTTCCAGTCCGCTGACTCGGCGGCTCTCGATGCAGCAGAAGTGCCAAACCTGAAACTCAAATGGGCCTTCGGTCTGCCGGGAGCTGCGTCGCTGCGAAGCCAGCCCGTCGTCGGTGGCGGGTGGTTATGGGTGGGCAGTGATAATGGCATGGTGTATGCGTTGGATGCTGATACCGGTTGTGTGCATTGGTCGTTTGAGGCGAAGCGGCCAGTGATTAGTACGATTACTATCGGCCCTATGAGGGATTCGCCGGGTCGTTACGCCGCATACTTCGGCGATTTCGGCGCCAACGTGTATGCAGTTGATGCCGAGACTGGAAAGCAATTGTGGACCACACGAGTAGAGGAACATCATGCGGCGGCAGTCAGCGGGTCCGTAGTTCTGAACCCCACAGGCGATCGTCTCATCATTCCCGTTGGCTCGTGGGAAGAGCCCATGGGAGTTTCCCCCAGTTACGAATGCTGTACTTCTCGAGGCGCAGTTGTCGCCCTTGACGCGAAGACGGGCAAACAGATTTGGAAGACGTATACGCTAACTGAAGAGGCGAAGCCTTTGTGGAAGAACAGCAGCGGTGTCCAGCAATATGGCCCATCCGGTGCAGCAATTTGGAGCGCTCCTACGATCGACACCCGTCGAAACGCCATTTATGTGGGGACATCAAACGCCTACGTTCCCGTACCCGATGGTGGCGCCAGCGACGCCATATTCGCTTTCGCTATGGACAAAGGAGAACTGCTCTGGTCACGCCAGCTTCTTGAGGACGACGCAAACGACTTTGGTTGTGGTGCTACGCCTGAGGAATACCAGAAGAATTGTCCTGGTAAAAAGCCGGGAACTAATGACGACATTGGTGCGTCGCCAATTCTCCATACTCTCAAAAACGGACGCCAAATCCTGATAGCGTCACAAGAAAGCCGCACAACCACGGTGCTCGACCCGGATCGAAATGGTGCCATCATCTGGCAAGGCATTCCCTCGGATCGAAAGACGGCGACCGGCGGAAACCTCGGTCCAGCCGTCGACGGTGAGCTTCTCTACGTGCCACTTGGTTTTGAAGACCATCAGGAGTTCGAAAGTGCTGAGGCCCTTAAAACCGAAGGTGGGCTGGTTGCTTTGGATCCTGAATCCGGCCGTCGCGCCTGGACAATCGTCATTCCCAAGCCGACGGACTGCAAGGATCCAACATCGCGGTATTGCACTTCCGCAAATCAGGCTGCTGTTACTGCTATTCCCGGAGTATTGTTTACAGGATCAGTGGACGGGACGATGCGCGCATTCTCAAGCACCGATGGCGCTCTGCTGTGGTCCTACTCGAGTAATCGCACCTTTGAGACCATTAACGGAATCGAGGCTAGCGGGGGCTCTCTCGGCGGACCCGGGCCTACGGTTGTTGACGGAATGGTTTATTGGGGATCTGGTTATGTGATCTTGGGTACTATGCCAGGAAATGCATTACTCGCCTTCGAGGTCGAGTCCGATTCCACTGAGTGAGTATCTGTTTCCTGTGGTTCGTATTCAGGCGGACTACCGACTGCTGGCTGGCTTCGACAATTCCAGACTGTCGATGTAGGCCGTTATCATTTGCTGCCACTCACGCTTGAGCCCGGCCACCCCATTGGATTTAGATAAAGCGACCGTATCGAGTCCGGTGTAGATAATATGTAACAAGACCCGAGCAATACTCCGGCTCCTGGCGGGGCTGATTTCTGGATGACGAGATCTCAGCTCTTCTGCCATTACCTGGGCTGAACGCAAATGCCCTTGAAGCCTTGGCTCATTGAAGTCGGGGCTATATTTGTTGGCTTCATAAAACTCCACGATATGACCATGTTTTTCCCAGACTTTTTGAAGCCGACGCTCAACCCTGGACACATAGACAGCAAACTCAAGTTTGTCTTCACCAGGCTTGGGGGTGGTTTGTTCGTCAATTTCCAGCAGCGCCCTGTGCATCACTGCCAGGAATACAGATCGTCTGTTTTCAAAAAAATGGTACAGCGTCCCTCTTGCAACATCTGCAGTTTCCATGATGTCGTCGACACTGATTTCTTCGTATCTTCTTTCTCCCAACAGGGTTTCACTGGCATCGAGAATATTCGTCACCCGATCCATACCACGCGCCTGAGCCGGTTGTTTTTTCATGCCCAATAGATTGAGTGGTTTGATCTGTAGTCTCCCTGTCCAGCTGCGCATCGTATCAGTCGACGCCTGGCTTTTGAATACCTCCCGTGGTTTCTCGAGTGAAATTGGATTATGAGTCTAGTTTAAGTTATAACGTCGGCTGAACACTCAAAATTTATCTGGAGGTTGATTGTGCTGTTCCGTTCCTTGATCGTTGGACCGGGCAAAATCTCGATGCATAGTATGTTGGTGGGGTTTCGCGTCGTCGCCCTGTGGATCGGCGCAGCATCACTAGTCATTCCCGTTGCAGGACTTGCTGACGGACCGAACCCGTCGGATTATCCGGCGCTCTCGACTAAACAGATGGGCCATGTTCGCCACATGATCAACATGGCGAACGACCTGCCTGGGGATTTTTCCCTGCTGGGTCAGATGGATCCCGTTTACCACATGAGCTTTCACGCCTACCAGTTTCAGTTCGCATTCGCTGCCTACGCCTTGGCGAGTGCGCACTACCACTACACTCCTGCTCACCGCGATCTCTATCAGGATGCGTCTGCCAGGCTGATCAAGAGAATGATCTACAAGGACGTCTGGGACTACTGGGCGCACGTCAGCAAGTACGATATTACTGGGAGAACCGACGAAGGCGGTGAGAACGTATGGCGTACCGAGGACGACGAGTACGGTTGGATCGATCCCAACATCAAGAAAAACATCATGTACAGCGGTCACCTGCTGCAAATGGTTGGCCTGCATGAGACGTTGTTCGACGACCACCGCTACGATCAACCAGGATCTCTCATGTTTCGCTATGCCCCGCCAGAGTACGGCCAGGATCCTATCGAGATGAAATACGATCACGACCGGCTGACGACGGTCATCTTCGATCAATTTGAGGAAGGTCATTTCCGCGGGATCGAGTGCGAGCGCAACGCCGTTTATGCGGAGTGCAATCAGCACCCGATTCTTGGTCTCATGTCTTACGACCTTGCGCACGGCACCAATTTCTCGCCCGAGGTTAAAAGTAATTTCAAAAAAGTGATGGTCGAACGGAATTATATTGACCCCGAAACCAAAACCACGATGTATTTTCTGAAAGTCAGAGAAGACGAGGTCATTCCGGCGAGCTATGCGTGGGCTGATGGTTGGAACGGCCACGCCCAGCACGTCTGGGACAAGCAGTTCATAGAAGAAATCTACCCCCATCAGCTAGAGCGTTATATCCCGTCCATGTTGGAAGGCGTTCCCGGGGAGGATATGGGCTATACCGCTTCCTTCGACTTTGGCTGGTTCGCTCTTCTAGCCTCCGAGGTCGGTGATAGCGAAACGGTTCAGATAATGACCGACTATGCGGATGCGCACTTCAAACCAACCTGGATGGACGGGGGCTTACTGTACCCGAATACCGCTGACTACCTGTGGAACTTCAGTCGGGACGAAAAAGGTTTCATCCAGAATGTCGGACCTGTGACAGGGAACGTACTGGTCGGATTTGCACGTATCAATCCGGCAGATGGGCTCTGGCACATCTACAATGAGCCTTTTAATCAATCGCACTTCGCTGAGCCGCACATCACCGATGTGGAGTATCTCGAGGCCAGTGTCACGCGGGCTGTCTACGACGCAGAAAAGGACGCACTGATCGTAACCCTCGCGCCAGGGCCTGTGAAAAGCGAAACCACGTCTTTCACGGTCCGCCAGCTGGATTCAAAGAAGCACTATACGCTTGTCAGAGATGGCAAATCTCTGGGCAGGATCAGTGCAAGTAGAGGATCCACGCTGCCCGGCACCGAGTGGCTCATCGACGGTTCGCTACGAATCACCACCGAGCTGGACGAACCACACTCTTTCGTATTGAAGGCAACGCCGACCAACGTGGCTGCTCGCTAGCGGGGGTAGACCGTGGGTAAATTCGTACGAAGCGTGTTTACGATTGCAATCGTGTTGACTGCAACAGCGTGCGGCGAAGGCGACACGGATCGGGCTTCCATCGAGGAGGCCACGCCCAAGCAGGTACGACAATACCTCCTCGAGCACCCGGAGTTCGTTCTTGATGACCCCGAAATCGGCAAGGCGATCGGTCGAGTTCGGTCGCTTCGTGAGCGCGAGCGTGCCGCTTCGCAGCGCAGATCCATTCTCGAAGAGAGAGCCGAACTCCTGGCTTCACCTTTGACACCCTTTTCTGGCGATGCGGACTCTCTGGTGACTTTCATCGAGTTCTACGACTATCAATGTTCCCCCTGCAAAGCCAACTATCCAGAGCTCCAGCAAGTGAAGGCAACCGAGGCGAATGTGCGTTTCGTCTACGGCCAGCTTCCAATCTACGGCGGTCACTCGATCATGGCTGCGCGCGCGGCCATCGCTGCTCACAGGCAGGGTCTCTTTGAGCCCTATCACGCCGCTTTGATGACGGCGAACACGCCTCTCGATATGGATTCGCTCTACGCCACGGCAGCCAACGTCGGCCTCGATCTCGAGAAGCTGCGAGTGGATATGCGTGATCCCGGGGTCCTTCGGTATCTGGAAGAGATCCGACTCCTCGCGGAGTCGCTTGATGTGACGGGCACACCAGTCTTCATCATCGGAGACGCTATCCGCAGGGGCGGGACGACGGCAGAAGAACTCAAAGCGGAACTCAGGCGCCAGCGCGCTCGGCGTGAAATTGCGACTAAATAAGTGAGGAAATGAGATAGATGAAAATTCGGGCTGCAGTAGTCAGAGAACAATCGGGGCCATTCCAAATCGCCGACCTGGACCTCGCAGATCCAAGAGACGACGAGGTGCTGGTGCGTATCGCGGGCGTGGGGATATGCCACACGGATCTCGTGTGTCGCGACCAGTACTTTCCGGTGCCATTACCCTGCGTGTTCGGTCACGAAGGCAGCGGCATTGTCGAACAAGTCGGCGGTCAGGTCACAGGATTCGAAAAAGGCGATCACGTTGCAATCTCATACCGAACCTGCGGTAGCTGCGAGCCTTGTCTGCAGGGTGAGATCGGCTATTGCCATGAGCTCTATGAGCATAACTTCCTCGGAACACGGCCCGATGGCAGCAGTGCGCTGAGTGAGAACGGCCAGACGGTTCACGGACATTTCTTCGCGCAGAGTTCCTTTGCATCGCACGCGCTATGCCATGCCTCTAACCTGGTCAAGGTCGATCCGAGCCTGCCGCTGGAACTGCTCGGCCCCCTGGGCTGTGGTATTCAGACGGGCGCCGGTGCGGTCATGAACGCGCTAAAGCCACAGGCGGGAACCTCGATTGCGGTCTTCGGCGCGGGTACTGTCGGTCTGAGCGCGGTAATGGCCGCGCGCGTAGTAGGATGCGCGACCATCATCGCCGTCGACATCTCGGCAGACCGGCTCAGAGCCGCGACCGAGTTGGGCGCCACGCACACGTTCGATGCGAGCAACGACGACCCTGTGGTCCGGATTCAGGAGATTTCCGGCTCCGGTGTGCATTATTCCCTGGAGTGCACCGGCATGCCGGAAGTCGTGCGGCAGGCCGTCGACTGTCTGACGCTGACCGGGGTTTGTGGTGTCGTGGGCGTCTCGCCGCTGGGCACTGAGTTCAAGCTGGACATGAACGCAGTGCTGTTCGGTCGCTCGGTACGCGGCATCATCGAAGGGGACAGTGTGCCTCAGGTCTTTTTACCGCGTCTGATCAGCCTTTATCAACAGGGCCGGTTTCCGTTCGACAAGTTGATCCGGACTTACTCATTTTCCGAGATCAACCAGGCGGTTGAAGACGTGGAATCCGGCAAGGCGATCAAGCCGGTGCTGCTGACGGATTGACAGACAGCAAGCAGTATTGGTTGGTAGACAGAAAAACTGGACTAATAGTTTAGTTTAGATTATAAACTAGACCAATAATCTAGAAATTCACAGGGGAAAATCATGTCCAGAAACTCTTTTGGTTCGCTTGCCGTTGGAATTGCGATCGTCATGTCACTGGTTGCTCCGGCAGCTAGTTCGGCACAGAGCTCTGTCATCGAAGAAATCGTCGTCACTGCTCAGAAGCGCGAGCAGAGTTTGCAAGACGTGCCCATCGCTGTGACGGCGTTCAGCGGCGATATGGTCGACGATTTCGGTTTCGAAGACACCCGGGATGTCTTCTACCAGACGCCCAATGTCGACGTAAGCCAGTATTCCTATTCTGCAGGTATCACCATTCGCGGCAATCCCACTTTGAATAATGCCCTGGGTGGCGAAGGCAATGTCGCTCTCTATTTCGACGAGGTATATCGTCCTGTTTCCTTTTACGGCGGCAACGAGATACTGGACGTGGAACGCGTGGAAGTGTTGCGTGGGCCGCAGGGTACGTTGTTCGGACGTAACTCCACATCGGGGCTCGTGCATTTTATATCGCGCAAGCCGACCGAGGAATTCGAGGGTTATGCGAATGTTGAATTCGGTTCATACGAAACGCGCATGTTCGAGGGTGCCCTCAGCGGTCCTCTGAGTGATCAAGTGCGTGGCCGACTGGCGGTCAAGTACCATGAAAACGATGGTTTTCAGAGGAACCAGGGACCAGCCGGCGGCAAGCTGGCCGTTAAAGACAGGTGGGCTGCACGTGGTCACCTGGATATTGATCTCAGCGATGCGGTGAATCTTCTATTATCTGTCGAGGTCAGTGATCTCGATGACATTGGTCAGGCGTTCAATTACTGGGGGCAGCTGGATCCAGTGACATTGACACAATGCGCGCCCAAAAGAATATGGTCTGGTCAATGTGTCGGTGGTGGCGCATATTTCGGCTTGCCTCAGTTTGGGGATCCGGACCCGGATGTTGAGAAACCCTATACAGAGCACGATCCAGACAATGGTGACGGCAAATACACCCTCGAGACGCTGGCAGTAACGGCAAAGTTGAGTTGGCAGCTATCAGACTCTATAGAGCTTGTCTCTATCACGGGCTACGACGGTCACGATCGCTTTTTCAACACCGATGAAGACGGCAGTGCAACGGGTGTGTTTGGCGGGTTCTACCAATACAACGACAGCTACACCACGGATGGGGACCAGTATAGCCAGGAGTTTCGTTTGTCCGGTGCTCTTGATGACACAGATTGGATGCTTGGTCTTTTCTACTATGACAACGAACTCCGCTCGACCAGTCACGTAGAGGCCCTTGAGGGTCTGGTTAGTTTTCAGGTTCCGGGGACGATTTCTGATCTGGAAACGACGTCCTGGGCCGTGTTCGGGGAATATGGCCGGTCGCTAACAGAGACTGTTCGACTCATAGCTGGTTTTCGTTATACAGATGAGGAAAGAGAAGTAAACGTGCTCACCGAAACCATCCCGGGGTCTCAGGGTCTTAGCAATGACAATTTCTCCGGTAGGGTCGGGTTGGAATGGCGACCGGACGATGACTTGTTACTCTACGCTAAGGTGTCGAGCGGCTTTCGTTCTGGCAACTTTGCCTCTGACTTGCTATTCGGCGATCTGGCTCAGTTAAGTCCCGTGGACCCTGAGGAAACGATTTCGTATGAGCTGGGTACCAAGTCGACCTTTGCGGATGGACGCGTGGTAGTGAACGCGGCGGTATTTTATGAGGACGTCTCAGACAAACAAGGGATCGTCTATGATGGCAACGTTGCGGTACCGTCAAGCCTGCTCATCACTGTGGGTGACGCGGACATATATGGCGCGGAACTCGAGTTGTTTTTGCGGCCAATTGACAGTCTGGATTTGAGCCTCGGCTTAGGCTGGCTGGATTCTGAGGTCGATGCTCCTGCGGGGTTTGGCTTCAATGCAGGGTTTGGGACCGGCGCCAATGCGTTTGCGGGTGATCCGTTCTTTCTCGACGGTAGTGAGCTTGGATCAGGCTGGTCGGTCAACGGGGTAGTGCGCTACCACATATCGCTGGCGAGCGCCGGTAACCTGACGTTGCAGGCAGACTACGACTGGCGTGAGGACAGCGTGGGCGAGGACCGAATCAGCTACACGGAGGATCGCTTCCTGGTCAATCTTCGCGTGTTCTGGACGTCTCCCAGTGAACGATGGGAGGTACAAGCCTATGTCGAGAATGCTACCGATGAGGAGTACATCGACAACCTTGGCCCGATCGTTGCGGGTGAAGACTATGCCCTGGGCAACATGGGTTATCCGCAGTGGTGGGGTGTCAAGATCGGCATGAATTTCTAGATTGATGTGGTAACTGATCGGGCAGATCCACGTAGAGGCAGGAGCAGAAATATGACAGAAATCAGGTTGCTAAAGCTGGTGCTCGGCGTCGCACTTGCGGTGCTGTCATTGTCTTCATTGGGTGGAGACGCTGACACATCAACCGCTAACCCACTCCGGCTTGAACCGGAAAAAGTCCCGTACTCAGAGATGAATACCGATATGCCGCCATGGCCTGACGAGGACGTACTTTCGGGTGTGTCCGAGCATCGATACAAAACATTGTATTCAGGCGACATTAACGTCGCGATATACGAAGCTAAACCAATGACTCTGCGAATCAAGGACTACTCCATCGATGAGTTTGTCACGGTGGTGAGTGGCGTACTCGTCCTTACTGCAGAAGGTGGGGCGCCCCAGCGATTTGATGTTGGTGAAAGCGTACTGGTGCCGAAAGGATTTACCGGGACCTGGGAAATGCAGGGTAATTTCCGGGAAATGGTCGTGATCATCAATGAGAACCGTTAGTCGACAATGAGCGATTTTCACCTGCGGAGCTTCGTCCAAGTAAGGTTAGCTATATAGCTCACAGGAGTATTCGTTCATGATCGACTCAATCGGTGGTATTCCTGCAGAAGCAGCGAAACGCTATGGTAAAAAAACTGCGCTGATTTGTCCGGAGCGTACCTTATCTTTTAATGAACTTGAGACGTTGACTAACCGCTGCGCTAACGCCCTGGTTAGCCTGGGGGTAAAGCCTGGAGATCGAGTGACCCTGTATTCTGGCAACTGCTGGGAGTGGGTAGTGAGCTACTACGGGGCCCTAAAGACCGGGGCGGTGATCAATCCAATCAATGTGATGCTGACCCCGGGGGAAGTAGAATTCGTGGCCAACGATTGCGGTGCCAGTGTTGTCATCGCATCGCATGAAAAAGCTATAGCAATCCAGGGCGTAAAAGCAAACTCCACAGTCAAAGAAGTGATCGCGTTTGGTGAGCAGGTTTTGCCAGATGGAATGCTGTCGTTCAATGAAATTCTCGATGCCAGCGACGATGTCTTTGAAATAGCCGACATTGATCCTGACAGCCTGTCCACTATTTGTTACACCTCAGGTACCACCGGCCACCCCAAGGGCGCCTGCCTGTCACACCAAAGTATCCTGCTGAACGTGGCAATGACGGCACTGATGCACCAGCGCAGCGAGCGCGACACGGTCGTCACAGCGCTGCCATGCCCACACGTCTATGGCAACGTGGTGATGAGCGCTGCCATTGAAAATGGCATGACCCTGGTGTTGCACCCGGCTTTTGAAGAACAGGCCATCCTGCAAAGTATCCAGAATCACAAGGCGACCCTGTTTGAGGGTGTGCCCACCATGTACATGTTCCTGCTCAATCACCCGGATCTGGACAGCTACGATCTGTCATCCCTGCGTTGTTGCACGGTAGGTGGGCAGACCATGCCAAAGCCCAAGATGGAAGAAGTAGAGACTCGTTTCGGATGCCCACTCATTGAACTGTGGGGCATGACGGAACTGGGTGGCCTCGGCACCACCTTTGCCTCCAACGGTCCCGTCAAGCATGGCTCCATCGGTGTGGCGCTGCCTTATATCGAGGCCAGGATTGCCGATACCGAAGATGCCGATAAGACCCTGCCAGTGGGAGAAGTCGGCGAGTTGATGATCAAGGGCGGCATTGTCATGCAGGGTTATTACGGCAATGAGCAGGCCACCCGCGAGACGATAGAGCCTGACGGCTGGCTGCACACCGGGGACGTTGCCTCCATGGACAAGGACGGCTGTGTGTTTATCGTCGATCGCAAGAAAGACATGATTCTCACCGCCGGTTTTAACGTCTATCCCGCGGAGATCGAGCGGGTGGTGGCGGGTCATCCGGAGGTGGCCCTGGTGGCGGTGGGCAGTATCCCCGACGAGGAAAAGGGCGAACTGGCCAAGGCCTACATCGTACCTAAGACCGGCGCTCAGCCGAATGAAGATGACGTCATCGCCTACTGCCGCGAACACCTGGCAGCCTACAAGGTGCCGAGGGCTGTGCAGTTCGTTGATGACTTACCCAAAACCAGTACCGGCAAGGTAATGCGCCGTGAACTCAAGACACTCGATAAGTGAAACTGCTATGAACTCAATACACTCGATAAATGAGACCGCAATGAAATTTGATGCCGATTATGTGATGACCATCAATGGTCAGGCAGTGATCTCCGATAAAACCCAGCCCGTGTATAACCCGGCAACCCGTACAGTCTTTGCCGAGGTACCCGATGCATCCAAAGCGCAGCTGGATGAGGCTGTGACCGCCGCGCGCCAGGCTTTCAAGAGTTGGAGCAAAACGCCAATGGAGGAGCGCCAGACGGCGCTGGAGCGATATGCAGACCTGATCGAGGACAATGCTGAGGAGATCATGACGCTGTTGACCCGCGAGCAGGGTAAACCCCGGGCCGGTGCTGAGTGGGAAGTATTTGGCTCGGCTGATTGGCTGCGCGCCACAGCCTCGCTGCACCTGCCGCAGGAAACTGTCGATGATACGGACGAGCGGCGCGTGGTAACCCGCTATACACCCGTGGGCGTTGTGGGTGCAATCGTCCCCTGGAACTTCCCGATTCTGCTGGCCATCTGGAAAATTGCGCCTGCCTTGATGGCTGGTTGCACCATGATCGTCAAACCCTCTCCCTATACCCCGCTGTGCGATTTGAAAATAGTCGAGTTGGCGCAGCAGGTATTGCCAGCTGGGGTGCTCAGTGCCGTGAGCGGCGGTGATGACCTGGGTAAGTGGATCACCGCCCATCCTGACATCAACAAGATCGCCTTTACCGGCTCCACTGAAACCGGTCGCCATGTCATGAAATCGGCTTCAGAGACCATCAAGCGTGTAACGCTGGAACTGGGTGGTAATGACCCGGCTATCGTCCTGCCGGATGTGGATGCCAGGGCACTGGCGCCGGAATTATTCTGGGCGGCCTTCCAGAACAATGCCCAGTTCTGCAATGCCACCAAGCGCCTGTATATCCACGAAGATGTGTACGACGAAGTGCGCGATGCGCTGGCTGATTACATTTCTAACAACGTCAATGTGGGGGACGGGGCCGATGCCGATACCCACCTGGGACCGATTCAGAATGGCATGCAGTATGGCAAGGTGCAGGATTACTTTGCCGATTGTCACAACAATGGTTACAAATTCGCACTCGGTGGGGAAATCGACGAAGACGCCACAGGCTGGTTCGTGCCGGTGAGTCTTGTAGATAACCCGCCGGAAGATTCACGAATCGTGCGTGAGGAACCCTTCGGCCCGATTTTGCCGCTGCTCAAATGGTCTGATGAGGATGACGTGATTGCTCGTGCCAACGATACTATTTACGGACTGGGAGCTTCCGTGTGGGGTAAAGATCAGGCGGCCCTGGAGAGAATTGGCAGCCAACTGGAAGCAGGTACAGTCTGGCTGAATGAAGTACATCAGTACTCACCTTTTCAGGCATTTGGTGGTCACAAGCAATCAGGTCTCGGCTGTGAGAATTCTCTGCACGGACTGATGGAGTACACCAATTGGCAGACGATCACGATGAAGAAGAAGGCAGATTAAAGATGATGAACGCAATTCTGGTCGAAGAGACTGAAGAAAACTTTACCGGGGAAACCGTCCCTCCTTCAAAAACTGTGGCTGACGGCAACCCCACATCCAGAACCTGGACGGCGGCAAAATTTGAGAGTGGGAACTCTATCTCAACAGGGATATGGTCGGCAGAACCCGGAATTCTCAAGATAAAAAGTTATCCGGTGGATGAAGTGTTTACAGTGATATCAGGAAGAATTGATGTCACCAATGACGATGGAAGTGTTCTGGTGGTAGGCGTCGGCGAAAGCTGTTTGCTACCCAAGGGTTGGACTGGTTTGTTTCATATTGTCGAGCCGACACGTAAGTGTTTCGTGACCGCTGGGGACTGAGGTGAAACTGGGTGAGCTGTCGGATACTCAGGCTCGGCAGTCATTAACTGCGAAAATCAAGGAGACTGGTTCGTAGCAGACTGCTGTACGTCGTCAGCCCATTTGGCACCATTAGCACTACAATCTAAGAGATACTTTCTGCCCACGGTTCCTCCAAATTATTAATACACTATGTACTGCAGGAGTCCCTTTCTGTGAAGCGGGGGGTACCCGGGTGGTGGGGTGCTGCTGGGCAGGAAATGCTAGCGGGGAGAGTTCGACATCAACTCTTTTGATAAGGTTCGTTTTAGCTCCTGCAAATACCAGTCGGCTTTGTTGACATATTAAAGCGGGTTTTTTGCTTGCTCATCATCGTGTCTCCAAAGGTGCGCCTTGATGGTGCCCTTGAGGTGTCCCTTAAAAGCTTCTGAACTTCTCGAAGCTCTAATTGCGTCAATACATTCGACATCACCGGCAGCGCTAAATTATCATAGCAATGATTGCAATGATAATTATGTTTGTGTAAGTTTACTTTTAATCCACGGAGTGAACTTATGGAACGTGCGTTAGAGATTAAACCTGTAAAACCCAAGAAAAGTTCAGAGATTATTGCCCAGCGACTGCGCCTGGCGATCGTGTCTGGTGACCTATCTAAAGGAGAGGACTTGCCGGTTGAGAGGAACCTCATCGAGACCTTTGGTGTTAGCCGAACGACGATGAGGGAAGCCCTTAGGATTCTTGAGACAGAGGGCCTGCTCCAAATCACACGTGGAGCCAAGGGTGGTGCAAAAATCATCGGCCCGACGCTGGCGCTAGCTGCGCATGCTGTTGGTATGGTGCTCCAGGCTCAGGACACCCTTTTGGCGGATGTGCAGATTGCCAGGCAAATCATTGAACCACCCGCCGCGCGAATGGTGGCGGAACGCCAATCGCCAGATGCGATCGAAAAACTTGAGGGCATTATCGTGGCAGAGGAAGCCGCTGCCGGAACGACAGATAGCCCCTTCCAAGCAATGAAATTTCATGAAGCATTAGTGCAACTCTCCGGTAACCACACACTCAGCGCTTTTCTTATGGTGCTCCACGAAATACACGAAGGTGTAGCCGTTGCCCTTAGTCAAGAGAGTAGAAGCGCCGCCCGTAGCAACCGTACGATTGAAACACACAAAGCATTAGTGGAGTTAATCAAGGCAGGAGACGGTGCTGGAGCCGAAGCACTTTGGCATGACTACTGGGAATGGATTACACCTTTTACGCATCCTGAAGCGGCGGTCGTTAACGTACTTCAAAAACTGGAAACCTCTGAATAGAGCTCAATGAGAAATGAGGCTGGGGAATGAACCATGAGGAATGAACAATGAGTGACTTTGACATATTAATACGTGGCGGCACTGTCATTGACGGTACGATGATTCCGCGCTTTAAAGCAGATGTCGGCGTCAAGAACGGTAAGATTGCCAAAATCGGGACACCAAAAAGTGCAACCGCGGACCGTGTTATCGATGCTGCGGACAATATTGTTGCACCCGGCTACATCGATATTCACACCCACTACGACGCGCAAATTCTTTGGGATCCCTACTGCACGATTTCTGGCTGGCATGGCGTCACCTCTGTCGTGCTGGGGAATTGCGGCTTTGGCTTCGCGCCCATTCCACCTCACATGCGCGATCGAGCCATGCTCATGATGACGCGAAACGAGGCGATTGAATTTGAAACCATGAAAGAAGGCATGGAGTGGGACAAGTACGGCTGGGAAACACTCCCTGACTGGATGGACCACATCAAACAGGTTCCCAAAGGTGTTAATGCAACCATGTTGGTACCGCTTAACCCGCTTTATGCCTATGTTATGGGTAGTCTTGAAGAAGCTAAATCCCGACGTCCAACACGCGCTGAAATGGATCAGATGATTGCCTTGATGAAGGAAGCACTGGATGCGGGCTGCTGTGGGTTCTCCTACCAGCGTTGCGGCGTGCCGTCGGTGCAGCCTGATTGGGATGGAACGCCGATGCCCACCGATGTGGTGCCTGATCATGAATTGATTGAATTTGGCAAAGCGCTCGGCGAGTACGGGCGCGGCTTTATCGAAATGTTTGATGCCGCGCCATCAGATCATGCGACCGTTGAAGACTTTATGACCTCGTTAGCCGAAGCCAGTGGTCGGCCCATTGTGAGGAATATTCTGCTTGCCGACGACGAAGATCTTAAGCGGCATCGTGTGTTCATTGATTGGTTACACGAGTCTCACAAAAAGGGTCTGCAGGTCTTTGGAATGGGCTTCACGGTTCGCTCGCCCACTATTTTAACTTTTGAAGATTGGAGTCTATGGGATAACGCCCAGGCATGGCACGAGGTCATGAATGGTCAATACGAAGACCGCGTTGCCTTAATGAAGACAGAGTCCGTCAGAGTGAAACTGCGCAAAGAAATCGACATGAACATGGTCGGCGGCTTGGGTACCAGCGGACCGGCGCAGAAACTTACCGTTCATAGCAGTGCCGGGTACAGTCAATTGGATCAATATGTTGACAGGAAAGTAGCGGACATCGCGGCAGATGAAGGAAAACATATTGCCGATGTGATTCTTGATATATCGCTCGAATCTGAGTTCAAGGCTGAGTTTGTCGGTAATGCCTATCCCACGTCGGCGAAGCTCACAAAAGAAGTACTCGACTGTCCCTATGTTGTGCCTGGCATTTCTGATGGCGGGGCACACTGCCATTTTGTGGTTCAAGGAGCATACCCGACTGATCTTCTGGAATGGATGGTGAGAGAAGAGGGCCTCATTACGGCGGAACAAGCACACTATCAATTAAGTCGTCTGCCCGCGCATATGTGTGGCATGGAGGACCGAGGCATTATCAGAGAAGGCGCCCCGGCAGACATTGTCGTTTACAACCCGGATACCATTCGACGAACGCCGTCCTGGGACAAGATGGACAAACTCTATGACCTGCCAGCCGGTGGTTGGCGAAGGACCCAACGTGCGGAAGGTCTCAATTACACATTGGTCAACGGGGTTGTTACCTTCGAAGGTTTGGATTGCACTGGTGCGACCCCCGGTGAACTTGTTCTGCACGGCGACAACTAGCAGGGAGAAAAGATATGGAGAAAAAAGTTGTAGAGAAGGTGCTGGATGAGATCGACTACGAATTTTCACGCTCAGCACCGCCTGAGACTTTCCCAAACTTGCCGCGTATTCCAGCTGAGCGCTACCTCGACCAGAAACAGTTTGAAGCCGAGCTTGAGATATTTAAAACCTCCTGGCTGATTGCTGGAACGACTAACGAATTTCGTGAGGTCGGTAGCTACAAGGTCATGGATCGATGGGGTGGCGCCTCCGTGGTGCTCGTAAAGGGCGAGGACGAATTAATTCGAGCTTTCTGGAACGTCTGCCAGCATCGGGGTGGCCCAGTTGTAGAAGGCGAGGGCGGTAAGCTCTCCAGTCCTAATATGCGCTGTCTGATTCACTCGTGGGTTTACGATCTTGAGGGGAATCTTAAAGGCGTACCGGGGCGACGTGACTTCCACGACGATATGGATGAAAGCTGCATGTCGCTGAAAGCAGTGTGCTGCGAGATCTGGCAGGGTTTTGTCTGGGTCAACCTGGACCCGGAGGCAATGTCATTAAAGGATTGGTTCGGCCTGCTCTATGATGAGGTTACCTGGTTTGAAGGCTTGCGCGCCTCATCCCATGGGTCGCTGATCTTGGATTGCAATTGGAAAGTTGCCATCGAGGCCAACATCGAGGTGTATCACATCACTACCGTCCACCCGACAACGGTTTCGCAGTCCCTTGACTATCGTGGTTCGGCGCATCAATTACTGGGCAACGGGCACAGTCGTATGGTTGTCCCCAACAAAGGTTACGACGCTGCAGCTGCCCGAGAGTCGGTTGACGCATCAGATCCGCCAGTACACGGGCTTATGGAACACGCGAATGTGTCATACCTGCTTTTCCCCAACCACCTGACGCCGGGCCAGAAGCGGGGTGATGGACCGCCTTCTATTACGCTCCAGCTATTTTGGCCTTTAGGTATCGATCGTACGCTTTCGGAGTGGTACACGATGGTTCCCGACTGGGGAGAGGGTGATCCTCCGGCCGTGAACGAGGAAGGGGTACTGTACTACGGTGTGATCATGGACGAAGACACTGAAATGCTGGACCAAATCCAAAACGCCATGAAGACCCAAGTACTTGATGGATTCCTCACTAGCTATCACGAGCGCCGTATTTATCACCATGAGGCAAGTATCGACAAGCACCTGGGAGAGAGTGTGCGGGAAGACATTCGAGTGCCTCAGTTATTACCTGTCGCCAACGTTGAGTAACGAAAATGCCTACAAACCCCTTTCTTGACCCTGAGTTTCTAAAGTGTCCTTTTCCGATGTTCAAACAGCTCCGGGAAACTAGTCGCGTCATGTTTCTGGAGCAGATGGGGATGTACCTCATCACTGGCTATGAAGAAGCCAGGGAAGTGTTGCTAAACCCGGATCGTTTTTCCAGCGTCATTAACATTCCTAAAAGACACAGTGAGGCGGCAACCAAAATTGTAGAAGAAGAAGGTTACGGCCGAGGTGCGCCCGCACTTCAGAACGCAGACCGGCCGTTGCACACAGCGCATAGAGAATTGGTCAATGAAACGTTTCGCCCAAAGCGCATCCGGCAGATGTCAGGCTATGTTGATCAGATCGTAGAAGAACTTATCGAGGATATCAAAGTTAAGGGCGGGCAAGCTGACTTGGTGAGCGATTTCTCTGTGCCTTTACCGCTAATCGTAATCGCTGATCAGTTAGGCATTCCGAGAGAGAAATACCGTACTTTTAAGGCCTGGTCGGACGCTTGGCTAGAGGGACTTGGCGCGGAAATCTCAGAGGAACGGATGATCCACAACGCAAGGCTCGTGGTGGAAATGCAGCAGTACCTTGCAGAGCGAATTGAAGAACGTCGAGAAGAGACTAAAGACGATATTCTCGGCGATCTCACCCATGCTGAATTAGACGGCAAGCCTGTGTCGGTCAAAACCATTATGGCTATCGTCGAGCAGCTGCTGGTTGCTGGGAATGAGACCACCACGAATGGTATCGCCGCCGGTATCAATTTGCTCGCCTCCGAAAACGGTCTGCATATGCGTCTAAAGCACGAGCCTGAATTGGTAAAGGAGTTTGTGGAAGAAGTGCTGCGAACCGAAGCACCTGTGCAGGGATTGTTTCGCCGTGCGGTGGCGAACGAGGTGATTGGTGGTGTCGAGCTTCCGGCAGGTTCGACAATCATGGTTCATTACGGCGCTGCAAACAGGGATGAATCCCGTTTCGATGATGCCGATGTCTTTGACCTCGATAGACCTAAAAAAGGTGCTCACATAGCCTTCGGATCGGGTATCCATCATTGCATTGGCTCGGAGCTGGCAAGAGTGGAGATGACAGCGGCGTTCAGTGCGTTTACGCAAAGGTTTTCCCGCCTGGAACGCCTGAACGAAGATGTGAATTATCACCCGACCTTTGCGTTACGAGGTTTGCAATTACTTAACATTCGTTGCGTTGAATGAAACACAGTGTGCAGGTGTTTGATTTTCTTCTGGGTTCTCATGACTTTCGCCTGATGCGTCGGATCGTCACTAAATTCACTGCCACCTTATGAGACTGGCTTTCGGGGTAGACGCTCTCAGCGTTTCATTTCGTGAAATGTCTACATGTTATGGGTTGCTGATCAGCCATATAACGAACTGCCGAAACTCCCCCCGGCAACTTCGTAGCGGCAACGGATGCCCTTTGGAGACCGCGCAAGTAATACGGGCTGTCTGGGCGGGTGTATCCGTTACATTCAGTGCAAAACGCACAAAACTATTCCATCACAGACTCCATTAGCTTTTCCTTGCAGGCTTCCTCAGCAAATCACCCGTCCAAACCAGTAATACATACACAGCAGGAGTCCCTTTCTGTGAAGTGGGGGTACCCCGGGGTGTCTCTTAGCATTCAGGCCTATGTGGTGCCATATGGGCTGACGTCACACAGCCCTGAAGGACTAAACCTGCAATAAAAAAGCAGCCACTGGGACTGCCTTCTTTATGACTTTATACCTCAGACCCATCAAGGATTAGTAGCCTTAGACTAGCCTGAATCTTTTTTTATCCAAATTCGACTTAAAATCATTGCTGCAACCACTGCCCACCATCCGACATTTATAGGGTTTGAAAACAGGCTGAACTCCGGCTGCCCACTACCGCCATACGCAGCTATAAATCTGAGAGCATTGGGATTCTCAGTGCCAATCATCTGCAACGAAAGTGCAGAACTCTCAAGATTTAACATCAAATTTCCTCCGACTGTTAAGCCATTGAATATGATGCCGACAGCAAATAGTGAAACTAATATTTTCACTAGCAGATTACCTTCCTCCGCAGCTGTTTGATTCGCTGCTCTAAATGCTACCCAAACCATGAAAAATACTGCTGCAGTATATATAGCATTACTTATCATTAAACTCGTGAACACTGACCAGACTTCAAATTCACTCATTTCAACCACTCCTATATAGATGATTATCGAGAGTATTCCTAAAAGCAAATACCTGTCAATAAGAGAGATAGGCAGCCCGGCATGCAATGAGGGCACGATTGAGGGCAGAGTATAGACAACTGGCCGGAGAGCCAGTCATAGCTTGACTTATTGGCGGAGAGGGAGGGATTCGAACCCTCGGTACGTTTGACCGCACACACGCTTTCCAAGCGTGCTCCTTAAGCCACTCGGACACCTCTCCATTTGACACACTTTTGTAGCAATCTCGCTAGCATGATGTCTCTGCGATCCGCGTTCGGCTCCGGTCTAGATGACGTGAACCCTGGATACCCGCCTTCAAACGAAATGACTGAAGTAAAATTTACAGATGCGAGACGCCGCGCACGATATCCTAGTTATAGAAATAATTCAATTAATCAGTAACTTAGAGGTCGTAGGGCCTTGGGTTGTTTGCTCTGTATCATCGTTGAAGGCGCAAAAAGTGGGTTCGAGAAATGACTACCGGCGGTTGTTCTGTGACATCAACCATGTCCAGTTGCTGTTCCAGTAACCAGTGAGTAAACCCATCTGCATGACTCCAGCCAATAATGATGTCATCAATCACCTCTAGCAACGGCAACGGATTACCAGATGGCCAGGCGCCTATGTCCACCTCGCCACGCTTGTGCGCACCCAGCAGCATGCAGCTCATCGGTGGCTCTATTGTATTGCTTAGCGGATTAAGGTTTTTCGCCACCAATTAGCGGGCTTGACGATCACCAAGACACCCAATATACGATAACCTCTTGATATTTAAGGCAAGTATAGTTGGTATCGATCTTGCTTATAACTATACGGATAACGATACAGCCAACAATTAGAGGATTAGACCAAGAAAGCGAACTAGACCCGAAAGGGGAAATGTGCCAGAACCTAACAGGCGAAGGAAATTGGATGCGAGGTGTGTTCATTTCTGCTCTTGATGAATCCCACTTTATGACTACAATGCGCAGCATCTAGTTATTCGTGGCAATCACTTAATCGTGTACCTTCGCCACTATTTTTTCATAAGAAAGCTTCTTGTAACAAAGCTTTTTAGAAGCAAGGAATTAGAGTACCTGCTATGCGAACCACTTATATTACAGCCTGCGTTATTGCAGCATTAGTCCTTGTGTGGCTGGCAACAGGGCAACTTCGCGACCCAATAGAACCGCCAGCATCCAGCATTGCCGAAGCCAATCAGCGCGCTGCAGCCTTGAGGGAAGAACGGCCCGCAACCAGAGTCAGAATTGAAACCATCCACGCTTCTGAGCAGCCACGAGTGCTTAACATTCGTGGCCGCACCCAAAACAAAAGGTCTGTGGTTGTTCAGTCACAAATTAGCGGGCTTGTGGTTGATCGCCCGGCGGAACGTGGCGACCGGGTGAAAAAAGGCGACCTTTTGTGCCACATTTCCGTTGAAGACAGGCGAGTAAGACTCAAAGAGTCGTTAGCCGGTGCCGAACAGGCGAAGATTGATTTTGAAGGTGCGCTAAAGCTTGCGGCGCAAGGTTTACAGTCTGAAACCGCTATCGCTCAGTCAAAATCCCAACTCGCAGCGTCCAAAGCCAGACTAAAAGAAAGCGAGCTTGCGTTAGCCAGAATCAATATTGTTGCGCCTTTCGACGGCATCGTAGAAAAATCTCACATGGAAGTTGGCCAGTACGTTACTCCAGGCTCTCCGTGCATCACGCTGGTCGACTTAGACCCCATGCTGCTTATCGGCCAGGTGGCTGAAAACGAACTCCTATCTATCAAACCCGGACAAATAGCGACCGCTAAGCTGCCTGAAGGTATTCATGTTACAGGCACGGTCACCTTTGTCGCAAAAACAGCGGAACAAGGTACAAGAACCTATCTCGTTGAAGCTCACGTTGATAACGGCGACTTTTCGATACCCAGTGGCGTCACGGCACAGATAGCGATACCTGTCGAATCCTTAAATGCACAGAAAATTTCGCCGGCGTTATTAGTGCTAAGTGACGCTGGTCAAATGGGTGTTCGAATCGTCAACCCTGACAATATCGTCGAATTTCACGAGGTCGACATTCTTAGCGATGAAGCTAATGGTATCTGGGTCACCGGTCTGCCGGATGTGGCAAGGGTCGTGGTGGTAGGTCAGCAACTCGTGGTCGCCGGCGAGACAGTTGTGCCAACGCATGAACCGCTGAATCTGGTCGGCGGAGCGAAAGAAAACGAGAATCCCGCGCTATGAATGCCCTGGTTGACGCAGCGGTAAACCGTACGCGAACCACCCTACTACTAATGCTAATGGTGATCATCGCCGGCATTTATTCACTACAGGCTATCTCGGTAGAAGGCGACCCCTATATTCAGGTGCCTTTCTTTCAGATTCAACTTTACAACGAGGGTATCTCGCCGGAAGACGCTGAACGGCTGCTTGTTATGCCTATGGAGATTGAACTCCGCAGTGTGGAAGGCGTCGAAGAAATCACGTCCTACGCGACTGAAAACTTCGGCATGTTGCTAGTCGAGTTCGACGCTGATCATAATATCACCGAGGCATTAATTGACATCCGAGAGGCCGTTGACAGGGCCAAAGCAGAACTTCCGAGCTCGACGGAAGAGCCAATCATCCACGAGGAGTCAACCTCAGACTACCCCATCCTGCAAATCAATCTAGTAGGCGATGAGGTTCCGGAGCGTACCCTTTATAGTCTTGCTCTGGACCTGCGCAACGAAATCGAAGCTATTCCAGAGGTCATGGAAGCGGAGTTGCAGGGGCATCGCGAAGAAGTCCTTGAAATCATCATTGACCCCATCGCGTTAGAATCCTACGAAATTTCAGGCGAAAAATTAATCTCTACCCTCGCACGCAACAACCGCCTGGTGCCTGCCGGCAGTATTGACACCGGCGAAGGAAGGTTCTCTGTGAAGGTTCCCAGCGTCATAGAAGAAGCCAATGACATCTTCGATCTGCCCCTGAAAACCAGCAATGATGCCGTGATCACCGTTAAAGACATTGCCACTATTAGACGGGCTTTCAAAGACCGGACAAGCTACGCCAGGGTTAATGGCCAACGTACCATTTCTATTAATGTGATCAAGCGTGGCAACGCCAACATCATCAAGACAGTCGCAAAAGCAAAAGCCATTGTTGAAAAATACAGAGCCAACCTACCAGGCAAAGTGCAGGTTTTTTATAGCCAAGACAAGGCGCCTTTTGCAGAGACGCAGGTTCGAGAATTGCAAGGCAACATACTCACTGCGCTTGCCCTCGTTATGGTCATTGTGGTCGCCGCAATGGGCCTACGGTCTGGTCTCATCGTCGGGCTAGGCATACCGGTATCACTTATTTTTGCGGTTACGATTCTGCATCAAATTGGCTATACCTATAACTTTATGGTCATGTTCGGGATGCTACTGGCACTGGGCATGCTCATCGATGGCGCTATTGTTGTCACAGAATATGCCGACCGACGAATGATTGAAGGCGCAAACCGCAGGAACGCCTACGCGGAAGCCGCAAAGCGAATGTTCTGGCCGGTGGTCGCATCTGTCGCAACAACACTCGCTGCTTTCTTACCCCTCATGCTGTGGCCCGGTATCGTCGGTAAGTTCATGCGCTACCTGCCTGTAACTGTTTTTACGGTCTTACTTGGCAGCCTTCTTTATGCACTTGTTTTCGGGCCTGCTATTGGAGCAGTGTTCGGAAAAGCCGCTAACGGCCAAGATCAATTCCGTCGAGACCTTGATGTCATGGAAAATGGCGATCCAAGGACATTAGCGGGTATAACAGGCTGGTATGCCCGACTCTTGGGTTGGTGCAGCCACCACGCCTGGCTTACCATGACGCTCACCATTAGCATTCTGGTCGGTAGCTTTTTTGCTTACAGTAACTTTGGAAAGGGGGCGATTTTCTTTTCTGATTCCGAACCACAATTCGGATTACTACGGGTAAAGGCACAAGGCAATATGTCCGCGTATGAAATCAACGAACTGGTATCGGAAGTGGAAGATATCGTCATAGAAGTTGAGGGCATCAAAGACATCAACCTGCACACCATGATACCTGGCGGTCCGTCGAGAGGTGCGTCCGACCGCATTGGGATGATGTACCTTGAACTCCTGCCCGAAACACAGCGAACCATTAAGGGTAGTGAAATCTTCGAAAACATCAGGGAAAAGACTCGTGATCTCTCTGGGTTTACGGTTGAGATCGAAGAAATGCAAGATGGCCCGCGCCAGGGAAAGCCTATAGAAGTGCAGTTCTCCTCTTTCGACCGGGACCTCATGGAGCCCGCCGTCGCTCGGGTCGTTGCCCATATGGAAACCATCGAGGGGCTTCGGGATATTGCAGATACAAGGTCCCTACCGGGGCTTGAATGGAAGCTCTCCGTAGACAGGGCGCAAGCAGCGCTCTACGGCGCCGATGTCACCTCAGTTGGATTTGCGGTGCAACTGATCACCAACGGCGTGAAAATAGGCGAGTATCGACCGGACAGGTCGGATGACGCCGTCGATATCCGTGTTCGCTATCCTGAAGAAAAAAGGGGTATCAGCGCACTGGACCAACTAAAAATACTGACCAGCCAGGGACTGGTTCCTATTTCTAATTTCGTGACGCGCGAGGCCGCAAACAATATCGACACAATTCAACGAGTTGACGGCAAGCCGGTCGAGTATATTCGCGCAGGTGTTGAGGCTGAAGTGCTAGCTGACGATAAAGTGAAGGAACTAAGGGCCTGGCTTAAGACACAGCAGTTTGATCCACGCCTGAATATCGACTTTAGGGGCGCAGACGAAGAACAACAGGAATCTCAGCAGTTCACCATGATTGCCTTTAGCCTATCGCTGCTACTTATGTTTGTACTGCTAGTGACCCAATTCAATAGCTTGTATCAGGCGCTACTTATCCTGTTTGCGGTCGTCATGTCGACCGCTGGCGTATTACTTGGGCTACTTATAACTGACAGGCCTTTTAGCTCATTGCTCACGGGCATTGGTATCGTAGCGCTTGCAGGTATTGTCGTGAACAACAACATTGTGCTGATTGACACGTTTAATAACATCAGGAAACGAAACCCTGGTCTTGACTACGTGACGCTTATCACTCGCACGGGTGCACAACGGCTGCGACCTGTATTACTGACAACACTCACGACTATCTTCGGTCTATTGCCGCTCGCAATGAACTTTAGTGTGGACCTGATCAACCGGACGATTGTTCATGGCAGTCAAATGTCTGGAATGTGGGTACCTTTATCGCAGGCTATCGTATCGGGGATGGCATTCGCCGCGCTTTTGACGCTGGTTGCAACTCCAGCGATGTTGGCCCTACCCTACCAAAGCCTTGAAAGTTTTGAGCGCCTAGATACAAAGCTCAAGATCCGCGCCCGTTTTTCTGCGTTGAGCCATCGGATTGATACGGTCATTCCAGCTCTCCTGAGACGCGGTGACTGAAGGACTCCAGCTCACGGGTAAGATTCCGGCGCACTGAGACTGCTAACCTGGCAGCTCAGTTTGTCGAAATTCAATCGAACAGCTTCTCTGCGCTTGCAAAAATAAGGTAGAAAATCAGTCCGAAGGTGAGAACACCAGCCGCAGTCTGAAACACCAGCGCCCAGGATCCTGTCACTTCCAAAATCAAACCACTAATGTATACGCCAATAATGCCGGGTATCGTTCCGGCGGTGTTCGAGAGCCCCATAATCACGCCAGCACCCTTGGGCGCAATATCCAAATGATTCACACCAAACCCTCCAGCCATTGCACCACCAAAAATATTGCCAAGCGACATCAGTGCGATCGCTACGGGTACGCTTTCGACATAACCTACGACGGCCAGAACCGCGGCCGAGCCACCAAAACCCACCGTCTGCATGATCTTACGTACCCGGGTTTTATTAAATCCACGTTGGATCAGGTTATCAGCCAGCCATCCGCCCGCATTCAACGCCAAGAAAGAGAAGAATGCAGGAATCATGGTGAACAGGCCGACGGCAGCGAAGTCAACGCCAAGACCTTTGAAAATGTAGGTGGGCATCCAGGCAAGCAGCACATATCCACCCCAGTTGGCGCAGAAATGTCCTACGATAATGGCCCAAACCGCAGGTGTACTTAGCAACGTCTTCATCAATGGTTGAGGGGAATCCGAAAGCGGTAATTCGTCGCCATTGATCAGCAGTAGTTCCTGTGCTGAAACTTTCGGATCCGACTCTGGCGTAGCTGCTGCGTAACGGTACCAAAATATCATCCAGACAAACCCAACGGCGCCGAAGGCATAAAAGCTCACTTCCCAGCCGTAGTGCATGACGATCCACGGGGTTGCCAGAAGAGCAAAAACGCTTCCAAGAGGAATGGTGGAAAACAGAATGCCTATCGCTCGGGAGCGTTCAGTTTCCGGAATCCATCTGCCGAACATGGCATAAATGGAGGGGAAGGTGATGCCTTCGCCGATACCCATGAATACTCTAGTGACAAGTAGCGCTGTCAATCCGCCAGCGGCGGCAACCGGGGTCAGCATCGTAAATAGAGACCAGAAGATGACGCCGACCCCCAGAACAACCTTGCCGCCGTATCGACCAGCCAGCCATCCCCCGGCGACCTGGGTGAGTAGATAACCAACGAAAAACGAAGATAAGACACGTCCCTGTTGTTCCGGACTCCAATTAAAATCAGAGGCCATTGGAATGATAGCGATCGAAATAACGACGCGGTCCATATAGCAGATGAACACTGCTAGTGCGGCCAGCACGATGATGGTGTATCGAGCGGGCCAACCGCCAGAGTTCGCTGCTTCTACTGATGATCCCAAGAACGATTCCCCCTCAAATTACCAGTGCCAGATTCTGCTTCTGCCCACCACCATAACCTACATCGCATTTCAACATTAGCGAATATTGGCTAAGTTCTGCTTGCCTCGCCGCATCAAAACAAACACTTACTACAAAACGGTTCCACCCTTCGGGTAATCACGGTAGAAGGACGATGAGACCGACGTCTACAAGGTCATTCAGATCAACAAACAGCAGATCGAAGGAAATTCACACAACATCTCAATCATTACTGACACAAAACCTTATGCGGTCGGTATCGATCCCTTCAACAAGTTGATTGACCGAAAGCGGGATCAAAGTCCTTTTGCCACTAATTAGTGATCTGGACCACCCTTGCGATCAATCGATTGCACTAGGTTATTGATAGTTAACAGAAAAATAGTTGGTATCGATATTGCATCGTGTAGAAAGTAGAGAGTAGAGAGTAGAGAGTAGAGAGTAGAGAGTAGAGAGAATATAACGCCAACCATTAAAGGAGTAGATCATGAAAGAGGAAATGCGCGAGAACCTGATAGACGAAGGAATCTGGATGCGAGGCGTGTTCATGATTTTGTTTTTAATTGCCTACAACATTGTCGAATTTCTGATATTACTGGTTGCGCTGTTTCAGTTTGTGGCAGTCCTGTTCACAGGCCGGGTCAATGAGACCGTACTTCGATTGGGTAACAACCTGTGTTATTTTGCACTAGAAGCCTTCCAGTACCTGACCTTCAATTCGAACCTTCGCCCCTTTCCATTTTCACCCTGGCCAGATGAAGAACCTGGTGGTGACCTGTGGCGAGACAATGAGACCGCAGAACCAGAACTTGATGACGTTAAGGCAGACCCGGATGACAACATTAAAAAGGTCGACTCTTAAGTAACAGGTAATCAACAACCTGTTCGGTTTCGCAGGCTGAATTACCGGATGACCCATACATTTTCTCCAGGGCTTGATTCGGATTAAGATAGCGGCACCTTAGCCGAAATCAGCACATGCTTGAACTGTATACCGCCTCAACCCCAAACGGCTGGAAAGTATCAGTCACCCTGGAAGAACTCGGGCTCGAATACCAGCTCCACAAAATCATCCTTCAGGATCAGCAACAGAAAGAAGCAGGTTACGTTGCCATTAATCCAAACGGCCGAATTCCAACCCTGGTTGATGACGGCTTCGCCGTGTTCGAGTCAGGCGCAATCATGATTTACCTGGCAGAAAAGACGGGGCGCCTCATGCCGACCGACGTTAAGGGCCGGTCTGAGGTTATCCAGTGGCTGATGTTCCAGATGTCCGGGATTGGCCCAATGATGGGGCAGGCGAATGTTTTTTTTCGTACCATGGAAGAAAAAATACCCGCGGCTATTTCACGGTACCAGAATGAATCGCGCCGACTATTCGAAGTACTGGACAGTCAGCTCGACCATTCTGAGTGGCTGGCAACGGACTTCTCTATCGCTGACATTGCCAACTGGTGCTGGGTCAGACTATATTTCTGGTCAGGCGTTTCGCTCGACGGTCTGGACAACCTGCAACGATGGCTTGAGGCCATGGAAGCACGGCCTGCTTGCCAGAAGGGGATTGCTGTTCCAGAGCCTCTGGTACTACCGACTGATGAGGCAGGTGTGGAAAAGATATCTGCGGGGATATCCAGAAAAATTCTACAGCAGTAATAACCAAGGACACTCACTATGAATAACAAACAGCTGGACGTTTGGGTCTACCTGACAGGCATCCTGGTCGCATTTTCCGTCTTGCTACCGATCATCTCACTACCTGTCCTGGGAGAGGTGTCTTACCACCAGGTTGCGGAACGCGAAGCCAACATTGTTATCGCTTTTTGTCTTGTGAACCCCATCCTTCTTTTGCTTGCTAAGTCGAGGCTGGTCATCCTGCCTCTGACCGGTGTGTGGGTAACCTTAATATTCCCGGCGATCAAGCAGTTAGTGAAAAGCGATGAAGGATACTTTTCTCAAGCCACAGGACAGGCGAACAGAATCACGCAGGAGTTCGCTGCTGACCTATTCATGAATGTGACTGAGTTTTCCTGGGGGGGATATGTGTTCCTGGCCGCTCTGGTGGGTTTTACCATCACCTGCGCGCTGAGAGCATTCAGGTAATCTGCGAAAAGTCAGAGTGACTTTGCAAGCGTAACGGTCCGGCCCACCAGTTCATCCAGGGTGAGTTCGTCATAACCTGCAAGGGACAGCCCTACTCTTCCCTGCCAAGGGACTATCCAGTGATCGGGTATATCGCTCGACTGGAGCCCCCACAAGCCGCCAACCGTCGCACCATTGCAGTCTGTATCAAGGCCCGCTGCCACGGCATCTCCGATCGCCGCACTAAAGTCATCCAAATTCGAAAAGAGCGCCCAAACGACAATTGCCAAATTGTTAAGGGTGTGGACCGGAGACATTCCCTGATAATGGGCACGTATCCTGGCACCACCTTCAGGGTCAGCCAACAGGCTTTCCGCTAACTCCACCGCAATAATGGCTCCCGAATCCTCAGGCAAATAGGTTTTTGCTGTACGCAGGGCCTCCGCCGGGGTGTGCGTCATCAGCAGCGCACCGAGCACAGCGACAAATACCGCGCCGTAAACCCCATCACCTCGATGGGACAGGGAAGCATCCTCGGTAACTAGACTCGCAGCGAGCTCCGGATTTCCCGGGCAAACCCAACCGTAAACATCTGCCCTGATTTGCGCCCCAATCCAGTCGTTGTAAGGGTTATCGGAACACGCCGAAAGATCGAACCCTGCATTGCCGGTCTCAGGGAACCATTCTTTCCCCCTCTCCATCAAAACTTTGTAGGCTGCCCGCTCGGCGGTAAAAGTCTGGGCCGCGGGCAAGCGCTTTAACCAGGCACGTGCAACATCACTGGTTGACAGGTCCCTGCCGTGCTCTTCAAGCATGAGCAAGGCCAGAAAACTGTAGTTAATGTCATCGTCAGGCTCACTTCTGGTGAGGAAACCCCGACAACACTCTTTCTGGATGTCATGCCCTTCCTTGTAGCCAACATAATCTCGAAGCGGCAACGGGCCCACATCGGACAGATAATCGTGTAACGCGGAGTGTCCGTCGCGCATGGACATCCGCTCTATCGGCTTACCCAATTGGCAACCAGAAATACGACCTATCCAGGCACTTCTTATTTTTGCTTCAATATCCGACATTAGATTCGATTCCTCAGATTGTATCGCTTAAACCCGAATAACGCGTCCAGGCCGCGCGCCGGTATCCTGGTCATTTTCACGGGTCTTAACACCGGCAACAAAAGTATTCAGGTAGCCTTCTGCTGACTGCAGAATTCTGCTTCCACCGGCTGGCAGATCGTGATGCACCTCTAGCCTGCCAAGGCCTAAACGATCAAGATCAAACAAATTCAAATCTGCGCGCTTGCCCACCTGCAAGCTACCGCGGTCAGTCATGCCAAATAGTTGCGCATTGGTATGGGTTTGTTTTCGGACCATAAGCTCGATCGGCATCCGATCCCCACGTGTTCTATCTCTTACCCAGTGGGTTAACTGATAGGTAGGCCCGACAGCATCAAATATCAGGTTTACATGGGCACCCGCATCAGAGAGACCAATCGTGGTGTTGGGATGCCTGATCATGTCTTCCATCACACTGAAACTACCATCCACAAAATTTGCACCCAGCAGAATGGCGAACTGACCACCCTCGCCGGCGGTCAGGTAGTCGTACATAAATTCATTGATGTCCTTCCCGGCAGCTGCCGCGAGCGCGCCCATATTGCCGGATGCTTCGGGCTCATAGTTAATTGGCATTTCAATCGGGAACATCATCGGCGCTGTCATTGCCATCAATCCAAATATGTTTGCCATAGCACCCGGTTCAGTTGGCGGGACATCTTTGTCCGCAAGGATGGCAGCCTTGACGTCCGGTTTCTTCAGTTCTGCCAGTAACTGCGTGAATGGCAGGCCAGAAAGTTTAAGGAAAGTCTCACGACGCTGGAACATGTGGTACGTTTGGATGTTGGTTACAAACCCGATCGGACGCGTTGCAATCTGCGGGGTAATGGAAATGCCCTCAGCATTCGCCTTTTCAACAATGTCGAGGCAATTGCGCCACTGGTCAGGTCGATTGCCATTCTGGGCAAGCGTGAACGTACAGTTTCGTCCGCTTTCTCTGGCAATTTCCGCAAACAACTCAACTTCCTGCTCCGTCGTCCACTTTTCAGGCCCCGCAATATCCCCCACCACACCCGCAGGGACTGCCTGGAATACACCCTTGTTAACTTCCTTCATCGCCCGACCGATGGCCAGCAATTCTGCTTTCTCTGCAAAGGTACCCGGAATCGGCTCACCAAGTATTGATCGATGTCCGATCGTGCGGGAAGTCGAAAACCCCAGCGCACCCGCGTTAAGCCCTTCTCTAACGATTTTGCTCATCGCCTCAAGGTCATCACTGGTCGCATCTTCATGACGCAGCGCGCGCTCACCCATCACATAGTTGCGTACGGCACTGTGCGGAATCTGTGTACCAACATCGAGTGTGTATTGTTTCGTTCCAAGATAATCAATGTACTCAGGAAAAGTTTCCCATTCACCCCATTCGATACCCTCGAACAGCGCGGTGCCGGGAATATCTTCGACCCCTTCCATCAGCTCAATCATTCCCCGCTCACCGCCAGGAGGGCATGGGGCAAATCCAACGCCACAGTTACCCATCACTACACTCGTCACGCCATGGCTAAAGGATGGATCAATCTTGTCGTCCCAACTGACCTGGCCATCAAAGTGAGTGTGGACATCAACCCAGCCAGGCGTCGCATAGGCTCCGTCAGCATTGATTGTTTCTTTAGCACTGCCGTCTACTTTACCCACCGCCGCAATCTTGCCACCTTCAATGGCCAAATCTCCGCTGTAGGGTTCGTCACCCAGCCCATCAACAATCGTTGCGTTCTTTATAAGGTAGTCGTACATAGCTGTTATCCGTTTCTGAATGCCCTGATCATACGGATTCCCAGGATCGGCGGCAAAACTATCGCGTATCACTGGATAATGATCATTTCTGGTGAAACTAGGCAGCGTTGGTATCACATAGTGACAACAGAATGATCAAACTGAAACTATACAAAGAAGTATGGGTTCAGCTGTCTAGTACTGCTAGCATTGCACACCATACATAAGACTTACCGCACCAGTGCCTGTCTATTTTAGTTCTGATGTTTTCGGACAACACTGCGATGACTACCCAAACGAAATCAACTTTGAACACCTGATGATTCAGGGCACCTTTCGTAAACCCAACATGAAAGGGGAATGACCGGGCGCCAAACAATCCGTTATGAAAAACCAGCTCTCAGCGAAGCCGCGAGGTCAGGCGAAGTAAAGGAAGCCCGAGGGTAGCAATAACACCCTGAGTGTCACTTCTATTGTCGAGCTCAATGGTGCCGCCGTGGAACTCCGCGATCACTTTGGCAATATACAGCCCAAGACCAAGATGGCTGTCACCTTTGTCCTTCCTGACACTCACCATAGATTCAAATAAACCGATCTCCCTGGGCAGGTTTAGTCCTTCGTTCATCACCCGTAACATCGCCATGTCATTTTCGATATGCAAACGAACGCGCACCTCGCCGTTCTTTGAAAAAGACACTGCGTTATCAACCAGCTTATCCAGCAATTGCGCTATCAATTCGGGGATGCCTGTAATGGGCACGTCTTCCCATTCGACCTCAAGCGTAAACGAAGTATTGCTATAAGCTGTTTCATAGCCCCGGACACAACCTGAGACAACCTCTGTCAGGTTAAATCTGACAACCTCAGTTTCATCAAGAGATTCTTCCAGCCTTCGTGCTTCAGCCATTTTGTTTAGAATGTTAGTTAATCTTTGCACGCCCTGACTGGCTCGATCGACATACACAAGCGCCGCGGGATCAACATCCCGACCCTGGAGGTTTTCCAGCGACGACTTAACGACGGATATCGGCGTACGCAGCTCATGATTAAGTCGGGAAGCCATACGCTCAAGGTAGTCGTTGTATTGCCCTATCCTCTCAGTTGTTAATTTAAGTTCCTGGAACAACTTACCCACCGCGTCGTTTCCAAAATCCAGCTCACTAGCGTCACTCTGCGCCCTGCCCCGGCTGTCTACCCGTTCGGCGACCAACCTTTTCATCCTGCCCAATCTACTTTGTGTCACCCATAAAACCATTAGGATAAGTGCAGCCAGCAACAGCAGCGACAGAATTGACCAGCGATCAAACTCACCACCTATGATGCCTGTCAGGTGTTCGGATGGGCCCGCATCTTGGCTGATAGAAATCGTACCCAGCGGGGCTTCACCAGAGACAATCGGCGCTTCAACCCACAACTGTCCACCGGTCGAATCATATGTGTATGTGGTCGCTGTCCGGCCCGAGGCGCTGACCACCTGCACACCAAAAGGCATGCTTGCCAGCGCCTTCTCGAAATCCGAAGGAGAGTAAAATATCCTGCCCAGGGTTTCCGCGGTTGCGGTATTACTTAAACCCATCATGAATTTTAATTCACGCGAGCTTTCGTCATCCACATCAGCGACCAACGTTGATAGACGCCTGGATAAAAGACTACGGGGAATACGAAGTTCAACGTGGTAACCGTCATCGGTAGCCATCCAGCGACCCTGAATCTCAGGTGCTTCGCGTAATGATCTACCGGTAGACGTAACCTCAACCACCGTTAACTCCCCAGGCTGGTAGACCGAGATGGCATAGCGATGAAATCGTTTTTGCAAGTCCAGAAATGACAGCTGTATGTGGTCGTTACGGTGCACACTCAAGCCACCGAGTTTTCGATAAACCACGAGATCATCACGGACGTCATAGTGTAGATAAAGAAACGCTTCATCGTTCCCAACCGCCAGTTCATAACCCAGTGAATCACTGCTGTAGGGGAAGTGGATCTCAAGCATGTGATCAAGCCCCAGGCTTAGCACCTTTGGGTCCGGCCAGTCGGACAATCTTCCATCCAGGACAACTTCACTGTCTATCGGTTCACTGCGATAAATCGCCGCATCATCCCCGTCCAGCGCAAACGCCAGAAACCTTTCGTCATCTGCCAGCATCACCGCAAGTGCTTGCGCATTCACCGCCAGAGCCGCCTCTTGATTTAGCCTGACTTCGTCCTGCCAGCTCTCCGTCCAGTACATCAGACCAACAAAAATACCCAGCCCAAATAAAGGAAAACACCAGAGCAACCCTATCGGTATTCGATTCATTGGTGGCTGTTCCACCGGTCAGCCAGCAGATCCAGCCCATTACAGTCATTAACCATCCAAAGCATCATAAGGTCACAGCGCCAAAAAATTCGATGAACATCTACAGTTACCATCCCTGACCGTATTTCGAAAAATGCGGTTTATTTATACTATCCTCCAGAAGTGGGAATACTCTGCCTATTTCTGCCTTAAATTGCGCTCGAAATGAAGCCAGCGGCCCGCAATAATCGCGTCACCGTAACTATTTTTTAGCTCTAGCCCACGGGTAGGAGTTAACTTGTCAGTACCCTTCAGGCGCAACATATTGGGAAATTACGTTCATTTCTTGTTCCTATTTCACCTTCATGGTCAGGCGAAGCCCCTACTGCCTGTTGCTACAGCATTGTGCAAAAAGTCTCAGGGGTAGGTTCCTGCCAGTGGGTCAGCCGTCCCTGGCACAGCCGGGATACCGACTCCCCCGGCAGTACCAATCTGTTTTCCTCGCCCTAAGCTTTTTGGATAGGATCGACCATCATGAAGGTTCAGCCAGAGCCTTAACAGATGTCGTTTATGCGCGGGATCATCATGATCTTCGTATGCCGTACGTGAGTGAAACGTCGAGTAGTTACACACGAATTGGATATCTCCCGGACGAAAGTCCATCTGCAGGGCAAAACCGGGTTCATTGGCAATGGTGTCGATCAGTTCGAGGAACTCGGTCTGTTGTGGAGTGTGGGGTGGTACCCCTTCATGTCGTTGTGCGGATTCCAGAAAGTTGCGTACATAGTTGATCGACAGATATTCCCCATCCCACGATGCCAGATGAGTACGAAAGAATGGATCCTGCCCGGGAAGCTGTTCATTACGCCGATCTGAATACCAGCCTTCGAACCAGAGATCAGCTAGATCCGGACGCCTCCGTAACACCTCATTGTAGGCACTCGTTGTAGAGGCCACAGCGCTCAGCCCACCCCTTTTAGCTGGACGCAGACATAACAGACCGACAACGTCGGAGCCGTCTGTGTGATAGGGAAGCTTCAGACGGGTCTGATAACCCCGCGCGCTGCTGTCTTTGTTAAAATCCAGCCCTTCATCCGTCACATGACCTAACAAATGCCCTCGCGCGTTCTGCGAGACTGGCACACCGAGGTGCAGCCCCATTCCCCAATAGGCAAATGCTGCCTCGCGCTCTGTCAGTTTATCGACCGGTAATCCTCGGAGAAGAAAGAAACCCCTGCCACGATTCAGTTCATGTGCCAGAGTTCGAAGGCGCTGAGCCAGCGTCGGCAAAGGAAAGTCATCCTTATTCATTTCCAGCATCGAGATACTGAGGTCATTCACATGTCTGACGGCATTTAAAAGTTCTTCTACGTCCCCAGGAGAAAGTAGTTCGAGCCATTCGTCCTGGTCCTGCAGCTCACGTCCATACCAGGCAGCCGGGCTCTCGATAACATCAGGTCGTTCAATTGCATTGATAAGATCACTCATGACACATTGTTCCGGGGTTTGGTGATTCAGAAACATGCTATACGAGCAAAAGTCCAAATACAACGTGACCAAGTGGTTTTATTGTTTCCCCCGCGAGGTTGGGTACAATAGGGGATCAAACATATAGGCGAACCAGTTGATGCCTGAGCAGTCGAATACCGAAGCAGAGAACAGCTTCATGTCGCGCGCACGTTATCCTAAGGGCAAGAAAAGTCTGAAGGCCATTCTCGATGCCACCTATGACATTATCATTTCGCAAGGTCTAGCTGCAGCCTCACAGGATGCGATAGCTAAGCGAGCCAACGTAACGCAAAGTGCTGTGCGTCATTACTTTCCCACGAAGGAGGGACTGCTGCTTGCCTTCTTTTCTACTGGTGTAGATCGACTGAAAGTTTTACTGGATAAAAAAATGGCAGAGGATGTCAGCGACCCATCCATCAAGCTACTCGACATCGTTTCGACTCATTATGATTGGATCAACAATGTTGAAGATGTGTACTACTTTGAGTCAGCAGCCTTCTGGGGACGGAACCCTGAATTCCGACAGATGAGAGATCGGTGGTACCAGAAAATGGCGAGGCACTATGGACAGCTGATCCAGCAGATTCATCCTGATTGGAGCCGAAAGCAATGTGAAGATGGAAGTTTTCAGGTAATGACACTGATACTAGGCGGCTGGACTACCATGGGTAATACCAGACCATTCCATCGCAAACGAAGCAAAAAAGCGCTCAAAGCAATTTTGCTTGGTGGGGTTGAGAAACTCGTAGGTTAGTGATCTGAAACAGGAGATCGTATAAATACAATCACTGCTTAGCTTGTTTGATAGTTTCTCTGCACGGCAATACCTGCTTCCTCCCACTATTGCTGCTAAAACAGGACCACGACAAATTAACGGCCTCACTACAGGAAGAAAGTTTATTCCTCTGTTCTTATTGCGAATTTATTGATTGAAAGCGCTAGCGCATTTGCCCTGTTTGCGGCGCCAAAATTCCTTGTCGATGCGGGAAATGCCAGCGCGGTTCTGACGATTGGTCACGGCAATTCGCCATCCAGGTGACAGTCGATGCAAGCACGCGTTGGTCCACTTTCTTCGTTCAGCAGCTTCTTAGCCTCATGGCAGTCACGACAAAGATCATGAAACTGCGTTTCCAGCAGTGGCCATAAATCACTATTCGTCACGTGGCAATTCATGCACAACAGATTGCCGGTATCGTCATTGTAATTATGGTGGCATACCAGACAGTTCTCACCCACATGATCCAGGTGAGCAAAAGTCATTGGCAGTATGGGTTCAGGACTCTGCCATTGATGTCTCTTTACCGGATGTTCAACTGGCAAGGGTGTACCCAGTATCAGCAATGCAATCGACAACGGGATGAGCAATATCAGGAACAGCTTCAAAACGGAACATTCCTGATTCCCGCAAACGCCGCAACACAAAAAACACCCAGACCGAGGAAAACCCAGGAAGACTGACGAGTATCGGCTTCACGTTTACCCAGGAAGCTATCGCCAAAAAATACAATTGCGACCAGAAGCAAGAACAAGGCGACCTGATAGGGCTCACCCAAATAGAAGCCGCTTACCACTATATGATGACCGGCCCCTATTATTGTCAAAAGTGCCAGGCCAAGATGCCAGAACTTGAATAAGGCGTAACGTTTATGCAGACGTAACCGGTACTCAGGCAAGCTGATGAAGATGAGCACAACAAGCATTAGGAAACCAGCAATACCTGTCCACATATAGAGTGGTGCACCAGGTTTGACATACTCGATCACCGCCGCATCCAGAAGCAGCAACCAGTAGACATGCGTTACCGTCACGCCCAACACCACAAAACCCAGCAATTGATGCGCTCGCACGTTTCTCCCTGACCCACCTATTTTACTCAGGTACAAGAGTCCGGCAAAGGCGACGAATCCAAACCCATTGCCGACATCCCAGGCCCAACCCGCCCCCAAACCCGGTGTTGCCAGAAAGCTGACAAATAGTACGCTTGTTATCGTGAACACTA
>ENA-OREN01000952-OREN01000952.1-marine-metagenome-genome-assembly--contig:-NODE-952-length-36924-cov-6.288626_pt1 | contig 36924 bp, 42 predicted proteins | sample MGYA00248624_ERZ508555 | MGnify/ENA primary metagenome ERZ508555 (study PRJEB26222, sample SAMN06267773) | marine metagenome | isolation source: Saanich Inlet, British Columbia, Canada | place... | reverse complement strand
TTTGTTGGTTCTAACTTTGACTGAAAAGCATAGATAATGAGAATATTTCTGGGAAGTTATTTCATCAATTAAACTTATTCCACTGTAATAGATTGTTCTTAAGTGTGAATTTAGGTTGATAAGAAATCAAAAATATATAATTACATAAATTTAATGTGCCTATTTCGAAATTTTAGGAGACATTACTATGTTTACAGTGCTAGCATTTCTAGTGCTATATGAAATTGGTGCAATTTGTATTGTCATAATCCTTTCATTTAAGGAGTATGTTAATACACTTATAGAACTCCTTACAGAAGTTATTTCTTCCCAAGCATATTTAACCAAATTTAATTTAAAGAAGTTAAATACTTCCTCCGGTTGTAATGGACTATTTAAAAATAACCTGCCAATCCAATTTTGTTTTTCTCCTAACAAAAGTGTCTTTTCAACATCCATCGTTGAATCATCTGGAATTGGTATATCTTGAAATTCTGTAAAAGTTTGATTTGTAGCAGTAATACTTTTTCCATCTTGCGTTACGCCTAATTTAGATAATGAATAAGTATCAATGCTCGTACTACAAGAAACTTGAAAAACAACAATTAAAGAGAAAAATAGTATTTTTAGGAATATAATCATATGCTAATTATACAAATAATCCCTCAGGTAGGAAAATCAAAAAATACCACTATTCGACAGTAACTGATTTGGCAAGATTTCTTGGCTTATCAACGTCGGTACCCTTCTGTAAGGCAACATGGTAAGCAAGCAGTTGAAGGGGCACAGTATGAAGAATTGGGCTAAATAATTCTGCATTCTCAGCCATATGGATAATATGGAGTCCCTCGCTCTCCTGAATTCTGGAACCAGCATCTGCAAAAATATAAAGCTCCCCTCCACGTGCGCGCACTTCCTGTAAATTTGATTTTAGTTTCTCTAGTAACGTATCGTTGGGAGCAATTGCAACTACAGGCATGTCCTTGTCTATTAAAGCAAGGGGGCCATGCTTCAGTTCACCTGCGGCATATGCCTCTGCATGAATATAGGAAATTTCCTTGAGCTTGAGTGCACCCTCCATAGCAATCGGATAATGCATTCCACGCCCGAGAAATAGGGCGTGACTTTTCTGGGAAAAATTTTCAGCCCATGATTTCACCTTTTTCTCTACTTCAAGCGCATGCTGCAATGCAACAGGTAAATGTCGTAGCGTAGTAATCATTTCAAGTTCTCGACCAACTGACAGTTTTCCATTTAACTTTGCTAACGTCATAGTAAATAGCATTAGTGCTGCTAACTGCGTAGTAAATGCTTTAGTAGAAGCCACTCCAACTTCTGGCCCTGCTCGTGTGAGAAAACATAAGTCTGTTTGTCTTACAATCGTGCTTTCTGCAACATTGCAAATTGCAAGATTATGAATATTCCCTAATGATTTAGCATAATTGAGTGCAGCAATAGTATCTGCTGTCTCTCCAGACTGTGAGATTCCTACTACCAATGTATTGGGTCGAGAAACTGGATCACGATAACGGTATTCACTTGCGATCTCAACATTGCAAGTGATCTCAGCTACAGATTCAAGCCAGTAACGGGCAACTAGCCCAGCATGATAACTAGTACCACAAGCAAGTATCAGTATGCCATCAGTAGATTTGAGAATGTCCTCTGCTTTACTTCCAAATAATTTTGGGGAAATCGAATGAGCATTGAGTACCATTTCTAATGTGTTGGCTACTGCGCTTGGTTGCTCGAATATTTCTTTCTGCATGAAATGATCATAGGGGGCCATTTCTACTGCTGCATTTGTGAGCTCACTTTCATGTACCTCGCGTATAACTTTTGTATGCGGTCCGGCACCTAAACAATTTACAATGCGATAGCTATCTTGGTATAACTCTGCAACATCGCCTTCTTCAAGATAAATCATGCTCTTGGTAACTTGTAACAATGCCGAAGTATCTGATGCGGCATAATTTCCATTTTCTCCTAAGCCCAATATCAATGGAGCACCATTACGAGAAACAATGATACGTTCAGGATGAGTCTCCTCCATTACAGCAATCGCGTAAGCACCTTGTAAATCAGAAATGGAGAGACTAACTGCTTCAAATAAATCAGGCTCCTTCTTTAAATAAAACGTAATAAGGTGAGCTATAACTTCAGTGTCTGTATCAGAATGGAATTCAAATCCTTCATCTTTCAATCGTTGATGTAACGCCTCATGATTCTCAATAATGCCATTGTGTACCACTGCGACCTTCGACGTATCGCCTGACAAATGCGGATGAGCATTACGCTCAGATGGCCCCCCATGTGTAGCCCAACGTGTATGAGCAATACCAATCTTACCTTGATATTTCTGGTCATTTACAAGCTTACTCAGTTCGGATACGCGCCCGGTGGTACGTATCCGATTCAACTTTCCATTTAGTAACGCTAACCCAGATGAATCATAACCACGGTATTCAAGGCGATGCAAACCTTCTAACAATACAGGAACAATATTATCCTGGGCTACTGCGCCTACTATTCCACACATGGAAATTTTTCCTTATTGTTCTTATCTATATACAACTACAAGACATTCGAAATTTATAATGCCGCATTTTATTTCTTGGCTGGTCTCTTCCATCCAGTAATACTTCTTTGTTTAGAACGTGACAGAGTTAATTTCTCTGGAAGAGTATCCACTGTAATAGTTGATCCCGCTCCTATGGTGGAGCCGCTAGTTATTTTCACAGGTGCTATTAATTGTGTATCTGAACCAATAAATACGTCGTCTTCAATAACTGTCTGAAATTTATTTACTCCATCATAATTACAAGTAATCGTCCCCGCACCTACATTAACTTTTTTTCCGATCGTTGCATCTCCGATATAACTCAAATGGTTAATCTTGCTGCCAAAATTAATACTACTATTTTTAATCTCTACAAAATTACCAATATGAATCTCATCAGCCAAATTCGTTCCTGGGCGTATACGAGAAAATGGTCCAACTCTACAGTTCTTTCCTATACCAGCATCTTCAATAAGACTAAATGGAAGTATTATTGTGCCTGCGCCTATTTCTACATTCTTTAATATACAGTGAGCACCAATTTTTACTCCATCACCCAGCATAACTTCACCCTCAAAAATACAATTAATATCTATTTCTACATCCTTTCCACAATTTAATTCTCCGCGAATATCAATTCGTGAAGGGTCAGTTAACGTGACGCCTTGTTCAAGTAATTTTTCTGCATAATTTCTTTGATAAATTCGTTCAAGTGCAGCTAATTGTACTTTGCTATTCACACCGAGAACCTCCCAATTATTAGATGGATGTGCCGCCTCTATTTTTTCTCCAGCCTTAGCTGCTATTGCTACAATATCGGTAAGATAATATTCTTTTTGAGAATTTTTATTCTGGAGCTTAGGTAACCACTCATGTAAATTAGCATTTGGAATTACCATAATACCCGTGTTAATTTCTTTAATCTTCTGCTGATCTTTATTTGTATCTTTATCTTCAATAATTGCAATAATATTATTAGACTCAGTATCTCTCACAATTCTTCCATAGCCAGCCGGCTCATCTAACCTCATTGTTAGTAATGCTAGATTTTCTTTTAAGGAGGCCGATATTAGTTCTTGAAGTGTTTCAGAACTGATTAAAGGCACATCACCATATAAAACTAGCGTTAATCCTTTTTTATCTAAATGAGGTAGAGCCTGCATCAACGCATGCCCCGTACCAAGCTGTAGCTCTTGCTTTACCCATATTAGCCCATCATTACCTATAGCATTCCGAACAGCATCATTACCATGTCCGTATACCACACAAATTCTATGCGGTAATAATGAGTTAGCTGTGTCAAGTACATGAGATAGCAGTGATTTTCCTGCCAATAAATGTAAAACCTTTGGTAAAGACGAATTCATGCGCTTACCAAGCCCAGCCGCTAATATAATGACATTAAGTTCTTTCACGTGTTAATAGGTAATTATTATTGTGACAAGAGGATATAAAGTTTAACTTTAATTTTCAATTTATGCTTAAAATTATATTGAGAAAATAAAAAAGGCGACCTAAGTCGCCTTTTTTCTACATTCAAATAGTATTCCCTAACGTGGATTTTTTCTTATTTTTTCAATTGCTGCTATTTGAGCAAGAGACTCTGCTAATTCTGCTTGAGCTTTAGCATAATCTATTTTAGAAGACTTATCTTTCATAGCCTCTTCTGCACGAACTTTAGCTTCAAGAGCCTTAGCTTCATCCAGATCAGCTCCTCGAATAGCAGTATCAGCAAGAATAGTCACAATACTAGGCTGAACTTCTAACATTCCACCAGAAACATAAATTAATTCATCTTCAGTCTGTTCAGGAATTTTAATCCGTACTGACCCTGGTTTTATTCTTGTAATCATTGGTGCATGACGTGGGTAAATACCAACTTCACCCATTTGCGCCGGCACAATGACTACCTCAGCAAGCCCAGAAAAAATTTCCTGCTCAGCACTTACCACATCTACATGTATTGACATTGCCATATATTAATTTTTATTAAATAGTTTTAGCTTTCTCAATTGCTTCTTCTATCCCGCCAACCATATAAAAAGCCTGTTCTGGCAAGTCGTCATATTCACCATTAACAATACCTTTAAAGCCTTTAATAGTATCTTTCAGTGAAACATATTTCCCAGGTGTACCGGTAAATACCTCTGCCACATTAAACGGCTGAGAAAGAAAACGCTGTATTTTACGTGCTCTTGCTACTGATAGTTTATCTTCTGGAGATAATTCATCCATTCCCAAGATAGCAATAATGTCACGCAATTCTTTATAACGTTGCAGTGTTTGTTGAACATCGCGCGCTGTATTGTAATGATCTTCGCCAACAACCAAAGGATCAAGCTGACGTGAAGTTGAGTCAAGTGGATCTACAGCTGGGTAGATCCCCAGAGAAGCAATGTCTCGTGACAATACAACGGTAGCATCCAAATGCCCAAAGGTTGTTGCTGGAGAAGGATCAGTCAAATCATCTGCTGGTACATAGACTGCCTGAATCGAAGTAATTGATCCAGATTTAGTAGATGTAATTCGCTCTTGCAGGCGTCCCATTTCTTCAGCTAGCGTAGGTTGATATCCTACCGCAGAAGGCATACGCCCTAGCAATGCTGATACTTCCGTTCCTGCTAGTGTAAATCGATATATGTTATCAACAAAAAACAGAACATCTCGGCCTTCATCACGGAAATTTTCAGCCATGGTTAATCCAGTTAAGGCTACACGCAGTCTATTACCAGGAGGCTCATTCATCTGTCCATAAACCAGCGACACTTTATCTAGCACATTAGAGTCTTTCATTTCATGGTAGAAATCATTACCTTCACGGGTACGTTCACCCACTCCAGCAAAAACAGAATATCCGCTATGTTCAGTTGCAATATTACGAATTAATTCCATCATGTTAACGGTTTTACCAACACCCGCACCACCAAACAATCCAACCTTGCCGCCCTTAGCAAAAGGACAAACCAGATCAATCACTTTAATGCCGGTTTCAAGCAATTCAGTTGAGGCAGACAATTCATCAAAAGCAGGTGCTTTACGGTGAATTGACATATGTTTTTCTGCGCCGATAGGTCCCATTTCATCAATTGGGGTTCCCAATACATCCATGATGCGGCCCAATGTCTGAGGACCAACTGGCACTTTAATTGGCTCTTTTGTGTTGCTTACCATCATTCCACGCCGCAATCCATCTGAAGAGCCTAAGGCGATTGTACGTACTATGCCGTCGCCCAATTGCTGCTGCACTTCTAGCGTAAGCTCTGATCCTTCCATTGTTAGCGCGTCATATACCTTAGGTAGCGCTTCCCGTGAAAACTCGACGTCAACTACTGCGCCGATACATTGAACAATTTTTCCTTGATCCATGGTTGTTCCTCAATTACTAAATCGAAAATTATTAAACCGCTGCAGCGCCCGCAACTATCTCAGAAAGTTCTTTAGTGATGGCTGCTTGACGGGTCTTGTTGTAAACCAATGTAAGCTCGTTAATTACGTCACCCGCATTATCTGATGCGGCCTTCATTGCTACCATCCGAGCGGATTGCTCAGAAGCTATATTCTCTGTCAAAGACTGATAAATGAGTGCCTCTATATATCTCACCATTACGTCATCAATAACAGTTTTAGCATCCGGTTCGTATATGTAGTCCCATGTTCCAGCCGGTCCCTCATGATTCTTACCATCGCCTTCTTGCCCTTCTTCACTACTGCCCTGTAGCTGTTCATCAGATAATGGAAGTAACTGCTCCATTATGGGCTCTTGTTTCATAGCATTAATAAATTTGGTATAGAAAAGGTAAACCCGATCAAAACGATCTTCATTGTATCCATCGAGCACTACTTTAACTGCACCGATAAGGCTATCAATATTTGGTGTGTCACCTAATCCAACGACATTAGAAACTACATTAGCCCCAATTCTCGTCATGAAACCTAAGCTTTTACTGCCAATACAGCAGACTTCTATCTGCTCTCCTTCGCCTTCCCACTCTTTAATCTTTGCAGTAGCCAAGCGCAGGATGTTTGTATTAAGCCCCCCACATAAGCCTTTATCGGAAGTAACAACAATGATTCCAATACGCTTTACTGTGTCTCTTTCTACTAAAAATGGGTGCTTATATTCACTACTAGCACGACTCATATGCGCCGCCACATTCCGGATTTTATCTCCGTATGGACGCGCCTTTTTCATCCGCTCTTGCGCCTTTCGCATTTTAGATGCGGCAACCATTTCCATCGCACGAGTGATCTTTTGCGTATTTTTTACGCTACTGATCTTAGTCCGTATTTCTCTACTTCCTGCCATGGCTTAATAAGACCCACTCGATGTAAAGTCTTGAACTGCCGCATCGAGCGCTTTATCAGTTTCAGCGTCAAGCTCACCACTTGTTTGAATCTTGTCCATGATGTCGCTATATTTACTCCGCATATGGCCCCTAAGTGCAGATTCAAATGCTAGTGCGCGACTTACTTCTACATCATCTAAGTATCCCTTGTTAACTGCAAACAATGTGAGCGCCATTTCTGCCACACTTAAAGTAGCATATTGTGCTTGCTTCATTAGCTCTGTTACCATTTTTCCACGCTCTAATTGCTTTCTGGTAGCCTCATCAAGATCAGAAGCAAATTGCGCAAATGCTGCAAGTTCGCGATATTGGGCCAAAGCCAAACGTACACCACCGCCTAGTTTTTTAATTACCTTGGTTTGTGCTGCACCGCCAACACGAGATACCGAAACCCCTGCATTAATTGCAGGACGTATACCAGCATTAAACAAATCAGTTTCTAAGAATATTTGCCCATCAGTGATTGAAATTACGTTAGTAGGAACAAAAGCTGTAACATCACCAGCTTGGGTTTCAATGACTGGCAATGCTGTTAGTGATCCCGTTTTACCCTTAACCTTGCCTTCAGTATATTTTTCAACATAATCTTCACTGACCCGAGCTGCTCTTTCGAGTAAGCGTGAATGTAGATAGAACACATCACCCGGATAAGCCTCACGACCCGGTGGCCTACGAAGCAACAATGATATTTGACGATACGCCCAAGCTTGTTTAGTTAAATCATCATAAATAATTAGCGCATCTTGACCGTTATCACGGAAGTATTCTCCCATTGTACAACCAGAGTAAGGTGCAATAAATTGCATTGCTGCTGATTCAGATGCTGTAGCTGCAACTACAATCGTGTATTCCAACGCACCGTGCTCTTCTAGTTTACGCACTACATTTGCAACAGAAGATGCTTTTTGTCCGACCGCAACATAGATGCAGGTCATGTTCTGACCTTTCTGATTAATAATGGTATCAATCGCTACAGCTGTTTTACCAGTTTGACGATCGCCAATAATCAATTCTCGTTGTCCTCGTCCTACAGGAACCATGGCATCAATTGATTTCAATCCAGTTTGTACTGGCTGATCAACAGATTTACGCCAGATTACACCTGGAGCGATTTTTTCAATTGGCTCGGAACCATTTGCCTCTACTGGCCCCTTCCCATCTATTGGCTGGCCAAGCGAGTTAACAACCCGCCCCATTAGCTCTTCGCCTACAGGCACCTCTAAAATACGGCCGGTACACTTGACAATATCGCCTTCGGTTATGTGCTCATATTCACCTAGAATCACTGCACCCACAGAATCACGCTCAAGATTTAGCGCAAGTCCGAAAGTGTTACCGGGAAACTCAAGCATTTCTCCCTGCATCACATCAGACAGGCCATGAACACGCACAATTCCGTCAGTTACCGAAACTACGGTTCCTTGAGTCTTGACCTCCGATGTGGCATCAAGTCCTTCTATCTTATTTTTAATCAGTTCGCTAATTTCAGATGGATTTAACTGCATTTCTTATAACTCCTAGCTTTTAAGCGCAACAGACATGGCTTCCAGTTTTCCGCGTACAGAGGCATCTAACACCTCGTCGCCAATCTCAACCTTTACCCCACCTATTAATTTGGGATTTACATCTACCTTGGCCTCTATTTTGCACTTAAACTTAGACTCGAGGCCTGTTACTAAGTCATTTAGTTGCTGTTTAGTTATGGCAAATGCGGAAGTAATTTTTGCTTCCAACACGCCATCTTCTTGTGTTTTCAGTTGCTCAAATAATTCGCTCACCTCAGGCAATACTGCAACCCGCTTTCCTTCAGTCAACAATAAGATAAAAGTGCAATTATCTTTATTAAGCTTTTTGCCACATATGCCAAGGTTTAAAATGCCGCATACTTCTAATAGTAGTTCGCCCAGTCGTTTAGCAGGCACCGATGGGTTGCCTAGAAGAGAGCGTATACGTTCATCATTTGCCACAAATGCAGCTATTTTGAGCATGTTTGACCAGTCTGATAATTCATTACTGGTCTTAGCTAGCTTAAACGCTGCCTCCGCATATGGACGAGCTATTGTTAGTGCCTCAGCCATAAATTATAGCTCTGCCTTAATATTTTTAAGTAACTCAGCATGAGCTTTAGCGTCTACTTCTCGGTCCAGAATCTTTGCTGCACCAGCTACAGCCAAATCGGCCACATTCTGACGCAACATTTCTCTGGCACGAACGACCTCTTGCTCAACTTCAGCTTTCGCCATGGAAACGATACGATCTCCTTCTTCTTGAGCAAGACCTTTTGCTTCTTCGACAACTTGAGATGACCGTTTTTCTGCTTGAGCTATTATTTCAGCAGCCTTCTGTTTTGCTGTAAGCATTTCATCAGCAGCGCTCTTAGAAGCCTGTTCCAATTCTTGCTTACCGCGTTCTCCCGCCGCCAAACCATCAGCAATTTGTTTCTTACGATCACTAAGTGCTTGCATAATTGGCGGCCATACAAATTTCATACAGAACCAGACAAACAATATAAACATGATTGTTTGTGCGATTAAGGTAGCATTGATATTCATGTACGAACCTTTTTAATGATTAACAATGTCGGAGATCTAGCCGCCGACAACTGCAAACAGAATATACATGGAAATACCAACAGCAATCATTGGCACAGCATCGACTAGACCCATGACAATGAAAAACTGGGTACGCAACATTGGAATTAATTCTGGTTGACGTGCCGCTCCCTCAAGGAATCGTCCGCCCAAAATTCCGATGCCAACTGCAGCACCAAGTGCGCCTAGGCCCATCATGATCGCTCCAGCGATATATAATAGTGATTGTTCCACAGAGTTCTCCTATAAATAAAATATTACAAAAATCAATGATGCTCCTGATGAGCCATATCTAAATAAACTATTGTTAACGTCATAAATATAAATGCCTGCAGCGTTATGATCAGGATATGAAATATTGCCCATGCTAAAGATAACAGTATTTGCGTTCCAAATAATACTGATGACCCACCCATACTAGCAGCTGCAAATGACCCGCCCATTATTGCTAACAATATAAATATCATCTCTCCGGCATACATATTCCCAAACAACCGCAATGAGAGTGAAATTGGCTTAGCAATTAAGTTTACGCCTTCTAAAAATAGATTTATAGGAATAAATATTCCTTTTATTACTGGGTTAGTGCTACTAAATGGCTGCAGGGCTAATTCTCCGGCAAAGCCAGCCGCACCTTTAACCTTAATGCTGTAATAAATTACTAAAGCAAATACTGCAATGGACATACCAAATGTAGCATTTGGGTCTGTCGTTGGCACCACCTTAAGAAAAGGAAGGCCGAGTACGGTAGCTAAGCCTGGCAAATAATCTATAGGCACCAGATCCATCAGATTCATTAAAAATATCCATATAAAAATGGTTAGAGCTAATGGAGCAACTAGTGGATTTCGGCCAGTGAATGATCCCCGCACACTATCGTCAATAAACTCAATTATCATTTCTACAAAATTCTGTCCGCCTGCTGGCACATTTAAGGTTGCCTTTTTTGCTATCTTGGCAAAGAAATATAGAAATATTGCGCCAAGTATTAAAGATACCGCAACAGTATCTACATTAATTGCCCAGAACCCCATGGCTTTAGCTTGTTCTGGTGTTTGCGCCAACCCTAATGAACCATCTGGCAATTCACCAAATGTTAGGTTCTGTAGGTGGTGCTTGATATATTCAGTTGAAGTGTGTGTTTCGCTAGCCATAAATACTTTATTATATTTTCTTTAATTACTTCTATTCTCACCTTGTAGCGGAGCAATTATCCATGCCAACTGACTCGCTACAAAACCAACTAAAACTGCTAAAGGAACAAGCTTAAGCATCCCCATCCCTATAGCTAAAAGTAAACTTAGTACCAAAAAACGCTCTACTCCGGAGCGATAAAATATCCACAAATGCTGCTGCGCTTCTTTCAGGGTTTTGTGTTTACTACTTTGCATACGCCAAAGTAACAACAGCGTACCAATCAAAGCAACTACCCCACCATATATTGCAGCTCCTGCCTCCGCTTCACCTTCTAAAGCATAAGCAACTACTCCGACCATTACGGAAATTACTATTTGCAGTACTGCTGTACGGTGTACGCTGGATTTCATTACCGCATCTCAACGCATGATTTCCGAAGTCCAACACTGGAAAAAGCGAGAGTTTAATGTTTCATTGAAAGACTGTCAAGAGACAACTCTTGGGGATTTCAAGTCATATATCTTGATAACCTTTATTCACAGTAAATTAGAGAAATTAAAACAATGAAACCATAACATATTTAACAGATAAAATTTTTGTTTCCATTGTCTTTTAAGATCATTCCTTCCTCCAATTTAACTCTATTTCTTGACCGCAATGTTGAGTAGTTTTACTATGCCCATAAAATAACTTAGTGACTTTCTTTCTGGCAATTGCCTCTTAAAGATTTACTAAATTATGCTATTTATACCCAAAGCTAGATATTATATTGGGTCAATACATTTAGCATTAACTGATGTGAGCAATTAATTTAACTAATTCATTATGACGACAAATATAGACTCCGCACTTCAATCTGTTAAAAAACATATAGCTACAGCAGCAACAAATGTTGGCCGTCAGCCGGAAGAAATCATGCTTTTGGCCGCAAGTAAAACTAACCCTGCTGAACAGGTAAGAAAGGCTTGGCTTGCAGGTCAGACTGTTTTTGGTGAAAACTACCTTCAAGAAGCACTAGAAAAAATACTAGCACTATCTGACCTGCCTATCGAATGGCATTTTATTGGGCCCATACAGAGCAATAAGACAAAACGTATTGCGGAGAATTTTTCCTGGGTTCACAGTGTGGATAGAATGAAAATTGCAGATCGCTTGTCACGAGACAGGCCTGAAAAACTTCCTCCGCTTCAGGTTTGTCTGCAAATAAATGTAAGTGGGGAAGATACGAAAAGTGGCATACTTCCTGAGTATGCAGCAGAATTCGCAGCTTATATAGCGAAGCTGCCTCGTATTAAATTACGCGGATTAATGGCCGTCCCTGAGCTTACTACTGCTACTGCTCTGCAGCGCAGTCAGTTTCAAATGCTTCGAACTATATATGATCAACTGAGGCAGGACGGGTTTGATCTTGATACACTCTCAATGGGTATGTCAGAAGACATGGATATTGCTATTGCAGAGGGCGCGACTATGGTGCGAATTGGAACTTCCATTTTTGGACCAAGGCGCTACCCTATACCCGAAGAACTTGCAGCTGCCCGTACTATTCGGTAATAGAGGTATACTTATCTTTTAACTGTTCTTTAGTTTCTATAATATTGGGGTTTCCGATAATACAATCCACCGGACACACCTCAACACATTGTGTTGTTTCATAGTGCCCCACACATTCCGTACATAATTTGGGATCTATTATATAGATTTCTTCCCCTTGTGAAATTGCATCATTAGGGCATTCCGGCTCACACACATCACAATTTATACATTCGTCTGTAATCATTAAAGCCATATAAACCTCTATAAAATCACTTCCCAGATTTGATGCGAAGTTGTTTTGCAATCAAAGGGTGTACAAATTTATCTGCATTGCCACCAAGTAACGCAATTTCGCGCACAATAGTCGCAGAAACAAACATATATTGCTCAGACGGGGTCATAAAGACAGTCTCAACATCGGGATACATACTACGATTCATTCCCGCCATTTGGAACTCATATTCAAAGTCAGAAACTGCACGCAGCCCACGCAATATCACCCTAGCATCTTGCTGTTGCAAAAATTCCATCAATAATCCAGAAAATTTTGTCACCTCTATGTTGGCACAATCTTTTAATACCTCACGAGCCATTTCCACGCGTTCGTCCAAGGTAAAAAATGGCTTCTTTCCGCTACTTGGCGCTACCGCAACCACCACGTGATCAAATAAACTTGATGCACGCCGAACCAAATCCTCATGACCACGAGTTATCGGATCAAAAGTACCCGGATAGATAACTTTATCGGTTTTTCTCATATTTTAATAATTGATAATGAACTCTTCCTGCCTGGCCACGGCGCCAAACTGACCAATTTTCATTTGGCTCAAAAAAATTTTCTGCCTCTAAATATATCAGGCCATTTTGTGTAAGATGCGATGGCAACAACTCCAATACCTTAGGTAATAACCCTAGCTGATACGGCGGATCAAGAAAAATTACGTCAAATAACCGCTGATCAGACTTGATAAAATTTAACGCATCTATCATTAATAGCTCTATTCGGTCGGATTCTAGTTTTTGTAGTCCGCTCTGTAAGACACTATATACCTTGCGGTCAGACTCCACCATCACTACATACTCTGATCCCCTAGATGCCGCCTCAATACCCATCGCCCCACTACCTGCAAATAAATCCAGGCAGACCTTACCGCTCATTTCCTGCCCCAACCAATTAAAAACTGTTTCACGGACCCTATTAGGCGTAGGGCGCAAAGCGATATTATTTGGAAACGAGATTACACGGCCACGCCATTTTCCACCGATAACACGAACTTTATTTTGAATCAAAGTCACAGATAAGGAATTTAAGAGGGTACGCTTACAGATTAATTATTTAGCTAAAGATTTTATTCTTTTTCTATAGCTCCCACCACAACTGCCACCATCCCTTCTGGAGGAATGCGCCGCTGAAATGCATCTTTTATCTGTGCTACTGTAACATCATCAACAGCACTTACGTAGTCATCCAAATAGGTAAGCGGAAGATTATAGAATCCTATCACGGCAAGATATTCCATAATTTTCTTATTACTGTCTATACGTAAAGGAAACCCGCCAACAATATTTCCCTTGGCTGCAGCTAATTCCTTCTCAGTTGGGCCTTCCGCAACAAAATCAGATAATACTTTTTGCGTAATCATTAAAGCTTCTTCGGATTGCTCTTTTTTAGTTTGCAGACTAATCTGAAAAGGGCCCGCCTGCTTCAATGGATAAAAGCCACTATAAACACTATAGGCCAATCCACGTTTCTGTCTAATTTCTTCCATTAAGCGGGACGCGAACCCACCCCCACCAAGTATGTAATTTCCTACCAACAGAGGATAATAATCTGGGTCATTACGCTTTAGCCCAGGATAAGCCAATAAAATATGGCTTTGAGTTGCTGGGTGAGTAATTCTTTCGGTGCCTGATATGGGCTCTGTCACCGGAGGTGATATATTTAAAGCTCCTCCTTGTGGCAAATTTTTTGATAATGCTTCCGCAATGGCAGCTGCCTCAGAACGACTAACATCCCCCATAATTGAAATTACAGAATTTACAGCAGAGTAGTTTGTCTGATAAAAATCTACTAAATCATTACGTTGTAATTCGTTTAATGTATCTACTTCACCAGAACTACGTAGCCCATAGGGGTGAATTCCGTATAACATATTATTTAGCGTGCGGCGCGCAATATAACCAGGCTTAGTTTTTGCTTCTTTCAACCCAGAAATTACTCTTGCTTTTTCTCTTTTTAGCGCATTTTCTGGGAATTCTGGGTACTGTATTATTTTAGAAAATATATCTAGCGCCTTGTTACGTTCATTTTTATTACTTAGCGTTCTTAGTAAAACACCAGCACGATCCCGGTCGAATCGAGCGCTTAATTGTGCGCCAACATCAGCCAAAGACTTAGAAATCTTATCCTCCGACAGGCCTCCTGCCCCAAGGTCAAGAAGCTGTAGAGTCAGGCTGGCACAGCCTGACTTTTCAGGTGTGTCAGCACTACTTCCTGCACTAAAATCTACACTTATATCAAGTATCGGTAACCCATGACTCTCGACAAAATATACCTGGGCACCAGAAGAAGCTCGCCAATGCTGAATAGGGAGCGCCGCCAACGCCCATTGAGAATAAATGCCAAAGAACAAGACCAAAAAATAACCAGCCGGTTGCAGCGAAACCATTTTCCTAAGTGTTTTTTTCATCTGAATTTAATTTAATATATTTAATGGCGCAATCTAATGGAGGCAGGAATAACAGATCTTTGCTCTAGTGGCTGTGGATCAAGGACCGCCACTGTCAAACTATCATCTATTAAATATTTTATTGCCACCTCTCGAACCTGTTCAGCAGTAACGGCCTGTAGTTTCTTTATAATTGTATCTAGATCACGATACGATAACCCGACAGATTCTAACTGGCCAATCTGCATCGCCTGGTAAAACATCGAATCAAGCTGAAAAACGTGGCCAGATACTACCTGAGCTCTTACACGCCTAAGCTCCTTTTCGGTCACCCCTGCATCTATTAGTCTTTCAATTTCGATACGTATAGCAGACTCTAGTTCTGCTGCCGACCTCCCTTCACTTGGGGTTCCACTCAGAAAAAACATACCAGGGCCACGCCCCGTAGAATCGTAGTCAGCATTTATCGAGCTAGCAATTTGCTGATTCCGTACCAATTCTTTATTTAGTCGCGCAGAGCCATTACCGTCTAATACTCCTACTAGCATCTGCAATGCGTATGGCTCCCAGTCAGCATTTGCATCATGTAACACTGGTGCATGATACCCCATGATTAGATACGGCATTTGTGCAGGAGCTTTTATTTGCAATCGCTTGATTCCCATTTGCGTTACCTCTGTCTGCGGTTTACGTAAAGCCAAAGAGGCTATCGGGCGAGATTTAATCTCACCATAATATTTTTGTGCCAAAGAATATACTTCTTTTGGGTCCACATCTCCGACTAATACCAATACAGCATTGTTAGGGGCATACCAACGGTCATACCACTCCTGGGCATCACCAACGGTCATATTCTCCAAATCATTCATCCAACCAATAATCGGGCGTCTATATGGGTGAGACTGATACGCAACAGACATCATTTTCTCATATACAAGCGCATGCGGTTGATCATCAGTACGTAATCGACGCTCTTCCATTACCACCTTGATCTCTTTGGCGAATTCTTCTTCTGTTAATATGAGATTACGCATCCGGTCAGCTTCTAACTTCATAGCTAACGCTAACTTAGATTTATGTAATTGTTGAAAATAACCAGTGTAATCACGGCTTGTAAATGCATTATCACGCCCACCTACTGCTGCTATTTTCTTAGAAAATTCACCGCTGCTAATATTTTTAGTCCCCTTAAACATCATATGCTCCAGTACGTGAGCTACGCCCGTAGTACCATTCAACTCATCAATGCTGCCGGCCTTGTACCATATTTGAGAGATAACTACTGGGGACCGGTGGTCTTCTTTAACAACTATTTTAAGACCGTTAGTAAGCATATATTCGTGTGGGTTGGCGAAAACCTCAAATGAGATTAATGAAACCAACATAAACATGAAAGCTGGTAATCTACAAATATAAAAGGTAGGGCCAGAATTAAATTTCATTTTTTAATAACCTAAGATTAAGATAATGGAATAGAATTTCACTTGTGAAAGCCTACGATAAACTAATTTTAATACGACATCCTATCAAAATGAAAAGTTTCATAAAATATAATAATAAATCGACCTCAGACACATTTTTATTTGCCTATTGGACGACCAACATCAGACGAGACTTCTCATGATCTGGGGAAAGCTGGGAAAGCGCTTATCCGGCATCCTTGGTGGCGGCAAAATAGATGAAAATCTCTATGAAGAGCTGGAAACGGTCTTAATTACTGCCGATGTAGGTATAGATGCTACTACCTGGTTACTTGGCACGTTACGTAAACAAGTAAAAAAAGAGGGCTTAACTGACGCAACACAACTAAAAGAGGCCCTAAAAGAATCCCTGCTTATATTACTTGCGCCACTTATACGGCCTTTAGATTCAAGTATAGAAAAACCGTTCGTTATCATGATAACAGGTGTAAATGGCGCAGGAAAAACCACTTCTGTTGGCAAACTTGCTCATTATTTTCAGTCTCAAGAAAAATCTATACTACTCGCTGCAGGAGATACATTCCGAGCGGCGGCTCGCGAACAACTTATTATTTGGGGTAAACGAAATAATGTTTCTGTTGTCTCACAGGATGCCAGTCAACAGCAAAGAGGTGATTCAGCAGCGGTTATATTCGATGCAGTTAACGCTGCTAAGGCACGCAATATAGATATTGTATTAGCAGATACTGCTGGCCGTCTCGCCACACAATTACACCTTATGGAAGAAATCAAAAAGGTAAAGCGAGTTATCTCAAAAGCGATCCCTAGTGCGCCACATGAAGTGCTGTTGGTTCTGGATGCTAATACCGGCCAGAATACGGTTAACCAAGTAAAGGCATTTGATGATGCACTAGGAATTACCGGCCTTATACTTACTAAGCTTGATGGCACAGCTAAAGGCGGTGTAATTGCTGCTATTGCTATGCAACGCCAACAGAACCCTATTCCACTGTATTTTATTGGGACAGGTGAAGGCATTGAAGATTTACAGCCTTTTGACGCAAGAAAATTTGTAGAGGCTTTATTTGATTAATTTTGCAATATTTCACTATACCCCTCAGTAGCTTGGAACTATTTCTATATGATTAGCTTCAGCAATGTCTATAAGCGTTATCCAAATGGGTTTGAAGCGCTAAAAAATATTGCTTTCACCATTAAGCAAGGTGAGATGGTTTTTATAACTGGGAATTCTGGCGCCGGCAAAAGTACGCTCTTAAAATTGATTGGAGCTATCGAGCGACCAACAACCGGCAGCATCATTGTCAATGATCAGAATATTAGCAAACTAAAGAACAGTGCGATTCCATATCTACGACGCAATCTCGGCATGGTTTTCCAAGGCCAAAAGATTTTGTTTGATCGCTCAGTATTTGACAATGTTGTATTACCGTTACAAATCTGTGGTTTTGAACATCAGTCAGCAGCTGGAAGAGTCCGAGCAGCTCTGGATAAAGTGGGATTGCTGGACAAAGAAAAAGCTCTCCCCATTACGCTATCAGGTGGTGAACAGCAAAGATTATGTATTGCCCGAGCTGTAGTCAATCGCCCATCAATTCTCATTGCCGACGAACCAACTACATATCTTGATCCCAGCTATACCAAGGACATCATGAATATGTTTAAATCTTTTCATCAAGTAGGTGTAACCGTTCTTATCACTGCCCCCACTCCTGAATTACTTGAGAGCTCCCAATATCGTATTTTATCTTTAAGTCACGGAGAATTAGTAACGTGAATATGTGGCTTTCTCATCACTGGCATGCATTTTTTCTAGCTCTTCAAAGATTAGTGGATTCCCCGCTTGCAAGCCTACTCAACATTATTGTGATAGGAGTTGCCTTCAGTCTTCCTACAGGGGTCTATATGCTGCTAGGTAACGTTCAGAGCTTTTCTGGTCAACTATCAGGAGCGCCACAATTAAACGTATTTCTAAAGTTAGGTACAGGCAAAGATGCGATAGAGAAATTAGAATCACATCTGAAGCAGCACCCACAAATAGAGAATTTTCGTTTCCTTTCTAAAGACAAGGCCTTAGAACAGCTAAAACAAAGAAATGGGATGGCTGGTGCCGTAAATAGTCTAACGCGAAACCCGCTACCGGACGCGTTCATAATTGATGCCAAGAGTATTTCACCTGAAACGCTAAAGCGATTACGTAACGAAATGCTGAAATGGCCAGAGTCTATGCACGTTCAGCTTGATTCTGACTGGATGGAGAGACTAAACGTATTGTTAAAGCTTGGGCAGATCGCACTATTGATTCTTACAGCCTTATTAAGTTTTGCGTTAATAGTAGTAACATTTAATACCATTCGTTTACAAATTCTTACAAAGCGTAACGAAATTGAGGTATCAAAATTAATTGGAGCAACTAGTAATTTTATACGCCGCCCCTTTCTTTATTTTGGTGCAATTCAAGGTGTAGCGGGAGGAGCTATAGCATGGCTTATTGTTGCCCTAGTAATTAATTTAATTAATAGCGAATTGATGAATTTAGTGCACCTATATGCTGTTGACTTTCAACTACATCATATCTCTTTTGAAGACAGCATTAGTCTATTACTTTTTTCATCCTGGCTCGGTTGGGCAGGAGCATGGTTATCGGTTGCAAGCCACCTCTGGCAAATAGAGCCTTAAATAATCCTAAAGATTGCCCCTAGGACCTTTTCGAGACGATTAGCGCTCAAAGCCATAGAATGTTAGAATTAGTGCTACTAATACAAGGAGTAAACAATGACTTTTGATCTTGCAATGCCTGCAACTAGCGGTAGCATTGAAAGTTATATTAGGTCTGCTAATAGTTTCCCTATGCTTTCTCAAGAGGAGGAAATTAACCTCGCGCGCCGTCTTAGGGACGAAGATGACATAAATGCTGCGCGCCAACTAGTCCTATCACATTTACGTGTAGTGGTTTCTATCGCTAGGGGCTATAAAGGGTACGGCCTGCCACAAGCTGATTTGATCCAGGAAGGAAATATTGGGCTAATGAAAGCAGTCAAACGTTATGATCCAGAACGTGGGGTACGACTTGTGTCGTTTGCCATGCACTGGATTAAAGCTGAAATTAATGAATTTATACTGCGAAACTGGCGACTGGTAAAAATTGCAACGACAAAAGCACAGCGAAAATTATTTTTTAATCTTCGAAGCCTGAAGAAAAATCTCGACACTATGGACCCAGAAGAGGTTGATATTATTGCAGAAAAATTGAATGTTAAAACTGAAGAAGTAGTGGAAATGGAAACACGCTTTAGTGGGCGCGACATTTCAATTGAGCCCCTATCTCAAGACAATGAGGAAACCTATAACTACAGCCCAATCGCCTATCTTACTGATGGAGCTGAGCCATCACAGGTACTGGAAGCGCAAGAAAATGATAGTCTAAATAGCAAAAAATTGAAACAAGCATTAGCCAATTTAGATGCGCGGAGCTGCCGTATTATAAAGGCCCGCTGGTTGTGTGGAGAAAAGGCCGTAACACTTCATAAACTTTCTGAGGAGTTGGGAGTATCTGCTGAACGTATCCGCCAAATAGAGGTTAAAGCGCTCCAAAAAATTCGCATGATGATGGGGCCAGCTTCATAAATATCTCGCATCCATTACTGAACAGACTGCGATCTCGGAATAATAACCTCAATACCCCATCTTTTATTTTTACTGATATTTTCTCTAAACTTTCAATTCTCTTGAAAAGAATATAACAAAGTTAAAAGTATTGTTAGCTCTGATCATTTTTTACCCATTGCTCTGGTGTCAACGTTTTCATAGACAACGCATGGATTTCCTGCTCCATCTTTTTTCCTAGCGCACGGTAAACTAACTGGTGCTGCTGTACCATATTCTTGCCTTGAAATTCAGCGCTAACGATAATGGCGCTAAAATGATAGCCGTCATCACCCTCTACACGTACTAATTCACATGAGAGAGTATTCTCAATATGAATTCTTATGCTTTCTGATGTAACCATTCTGAGTCCCTTTAATTTGAAAATTATTTTATTCTCTTGCTTAGCTCTTATTCACAGAAAATATGGGCTTATTGACGAAGCTTGTACCCTGTTTTAAGCATTCGTAGTGTTACCCATGATACCGCTAGAAAACCTATTCCCACAATCATAAGACTAAAGTAGGGCGATACATCTGAAATACCAAAAAAGCCATAGCGAAAACCGTCAATCACATAGAAGAAAGGATTAAAACGCGAAATGCTTTCCCAGAAAGGCGGTAACGAATGAATTGTATAAAATACACCAGACAAAAATGTTAGCGGCAAAATCACAAAATTTTGGAATGCAGCAAGCTGATCAAATTTCTCAGCCCAAATGGCAGCAATAACTCCCAAAACTCCTAGGAATCCATTTCCTATTAGGGCAAAAATGAAGACCCACGACAGTGACTGTAACGGCATATCAAAAAATATTAATATCACCAAATAAATGCCGGCTCCTACTAGAAGCCCACGTACTATAGATGCTAATATATAAGCTACAAATACTTCCATATAGGATAGCGGGGATAACAAAACAAATACAATACTTCCAGATATTTTTGATTGAATTAGACTGGATGATGAGTTCGCAAAAGAATTTTGCAGCATGGCCATCATTAATAGACCTGGAATCAAAAAAACTGGGTATGTAACGCCTGGATATGCCTGAGCACGTTCTTCCAAAACATGAGAAAAAATAAATAAATAAATCAGAGTAGCTATCATTGGTGCAAATATGGACTGAAGGCCAACTTTCCAGAATCGCAACAATTCCTTATGAAAAAGAGTATAGAAACCATTCATACAGATTCCATATCTTTAGTATTGCCCGTAATTTTTACAAAAACATCTTCAAGGTCAGGTTGCATCAATTCCATTTCCAGCACCCGTATTTGCTCTATACGCAAAGCTGCCAATACACTCTCAATCTTTGAATAATTATTTACTCTAAGTATAAAACAACCCTCGGTATAACTTTCTAGTAGTGGCTGCAGATCCGATGGCAATGCTTTAGATGATAAACGTAGTCTTATTAAATACCCACTAACATTATTTATAAGATTCTTAGTGCTATCAAGAGCTACAATTTCTCCTTTTTTAAGCATAGCGATACGACTACATAACTCTTCAGCTTCATCCAGATAATGAGTAGTAAGCACAATGGTGTGGCCATCACCGTTTAATCGCTTTATAAAGCTCCAAAGTGACCGACGTAATTCCACATCTACGCCGGCAGTAGGCTCATCCAGTATGATCACCGGTGGCTTGTGCACCAATGCCTGAGCTACCAGTACTCGGCGCTTCATCCCACCTGATAATGTACGCATATTCGCATTTTCTTTGTCACGTAAACCTAAGTGATAGAGCACTTCATCTATCCAAGCATCATTATTTCTTAGGCCATAATAACCAGACTGAATAGAGAGCGTTTCTCGTACGGAAAAAAATGGATCGAAGACCAACTCTTGCGGCACTACTCCAACTACGCGACGGGCCTCACGATAGTTTCTCACTACATCATGCCCCATTATTTTTGCCACACCATTGGTAGCTAACGTTAGTCCCGCCAGTACATTAATTAATGTAGTCTTACCGGCGCCATTCGGGCCTAGCAAAGCAAAAAATTCTCCCTGTTCAATTTCAAGATCGATCCCCACTAAAGCACTCACTGGCCCATAGTGTTTGTATACTTGCTTTGCTTCAATTGCTGGAATCATTAGGGAAATAGATTGGGGAAAACATTTACTACAGATATAGCGAACAATATTGACTACATAAAACTATATATCATTGTATACATAAATACGAGGACAACGATTTAAATCAAAGTGCGCAATTATGAGTATTTATTTTCTTACGATGCGCCCTCAAACATACTCTATTATGCCAACGGGACTAACTCGGAAACGCCATACAATTGGGTAAGATTTTTCAAATTCTCTGATATATTCGAAAAACATAGTTTCTGATTATTCTTAAGCGCTTCTCGCTGCCACTCCAGTAACATGCTAACCGCTGATGAATCAACCTCGGTCACTTGCTCAAAATCAATAATCAAGTCAGTCCGATCAAATAAATTAGCGCCTTGTTCTATTATCTCGACTACGTTAGCTATAGTTATTGGCCCTTGAACAATTATCCTGTTGCCATCACGTAATATCATCTCACGTTGTCTTAAACTGTATAGTTAGCGATGTGTTTTTTTCCTTTTCTTTATCTTTAGCTTCCATTGCACGATTTTTCTTATTGAGCGCTTTAAGTAGTCCCTTAACTCCACCCGAACGGATTTTAGAATTGAAAGTACCTCTGTAATTAATAACCAAACTTATACCCGCTACTGTTATATCGTATACTTTCCAGGCATTATTAGTTTTTCCCATGCTGTAATTAATGGATATGGCCTGGCCATTAGATGGAATTACTTCCGTTTTTACTGTGGTATCAGTTTTCCCTGCCATATTTTTAACCGGCGATACCTTTATAGTATGATCGCTATAAACTGCTAGTGCTTTATAGTAAGTACGCACAAGCAACGTACGAAACGCTTCCTCCAGTTCCTGCTGCTGCTGCGGTGAAGCCTTAGACCAGTTCTTGCCCATAGCAAGTCGTGTCATACGGGTGAAATTAAAATGTGGCAATATCTTGGACTTAACCAGACTAAGAATTTTTTCTTTATTACCGGACAAAGTATCCTTGTCTCGCTTGATAATCTTAAGAACTTCTTGCGCCGTTTCTTCTACTAAAGTATCAGGCCGAACCTCAATCGCCCAAGTAACGGGCGATAATAACAGCGTTGATAATAATACTAAAATGCCACATATTGCTCTCTTCATAAATTCTCTTTCCACTGTTAATTGTTTCTAATAAAACCCGGATCAGATGTAGTGCAACCATATTACTAAACTCAAAATTTATCGCTATCACCTTCATCATCTTCTGAGGCCTTGTCAAATAAGAACTGTCCTATCATTTCTTCCAGCACTAGCGCTGAATTAGTTTTCATAATCTTGTCACCACTCTTTAACATTCCTTCATCCCCACCTGCAGCCAAACCAACATACTGCGCTCCGAGTAAGCCAGAGGTAAGAATACTAGCAAAAGTATCCTTGGGAAATTGATAGCGGTCATCTATATTCATAGTTACTACAGCATCAAACGTTTTAGTGCTGAACTGGATATCCATTACACGTCCAACTACTACACCGGCACTTTTTACAGGTGACCTAATTTTCAGGCCGCCGATATTCTCAAAATTTCCAACCAGAGTATAGCTTTTATCCTCGCTATAGGTGCCCAAGTTTCCTACTTGTAACGCAAGTATTAATAATGCGCCGATCCCTGCAACAACAAACAGGCCTACCCATAAATCCATTTTTGCTCGCTGCATTAGCCTACTCCTCTAAACATAAATGAGGTCAAGACAAAATCTAACCCTAAAATCACAAGCGCTGAAGTTACTACAGTGCGGGTAGTTGCGCCGGACACCCCTTCCGCTGTTGGCGGTGCATTATAACCCTCAAAAACAGCAATTGCTGTAATAGCAACACCAAACACGCAAGTTTTAATAATGCCGTTGACAATATCGAACCTAAAATCCACCACACTCTGCATTTGTGACCAGAATGAACCTTCATCCACACCTATAAGCACTACTGCTACTAAATACCCACCAAATACTCCCATTGCAGAGAACATTGCGGCCAAGAGTGGCATCGAAATTACTCCGGCCCAGAATCGAGGCGCTACAACCCTTGCAATTGGGTCTACAGCCATCATCCCCATAGCCTCCAACTGCTCAGTCGCTTTCATTAACCCAATCTCAGCTGTAATAGCAGAACCTGCACGGCTAGCAAACAATAGCCCAGCCACAACCGGCCCCAATTCCCGAACCAATGATAGCGCCACTAAGGTTCCTACAGCCGTTTCTGCACCAAATTTCTGTAATGTTTCGTATCCTTGCAAACCAAGAACCATCCCAACAAACAGTCCGGACACTAATATTATTACCATCGTTAGTACGCCGGTAAAATACAGCTCACGAATGATCAGGCCAAAACGTCGTATGCTAGTCCCAGATTTCAGCAGTATCAAACTAAAAAATCGAGCGGCATAACCTAACCGCCACACACTCTCAATAATTCTATGGCCGACGCCTCGGATACCGATGACAATGCGCCTAGGCAATTCTATTCTCCAAATTTAAATCAGTTGCATATTTTTCTGCGGGATAATGAAATGGAACCGGACCATCTACCTCACTATGAATAAATTGATGTACAAAAGGTGAAACCGAGCCTCTCACTTCTGACGGTGTACCATGCGCAGCTATCACTCCCTCAGAAATAAAATAAACATAGTCTACAATTTCCAACGACTGATGCACATCATGCGTTACCAAAATTGATGTCATTCCTAACGCATCTGTAAGACGACGAATTAGCTTTCCAATGACGCTTAGAGAAATAGGGTCGAGCCCTGCAAATGGCTCGTCGTACATTACAAGCATCGGATCAAGCGCAATTGAGCGAGCCAAAGCTACCCGCCGAGCCATTCCGCCAGAGAGTTCTGCCGGCATTAAATTATGTGCGCCACGCAAACCAACTGCATGTAGCTTCATAAATACAAGGTCACGAATTACAGACTCCGGTAAATCAGTATGCTCTCTCATCTGGAATGCTACATTGTCAAATACTGATAAATCAGTAAATAATGCACCAAACTGGAACAACATGCTCATTTTCCTACGTAGCGAGAAAAGCTTATCTCTACTTAATTCATGCACTATTTGGTCGTCAACTCTGACGTAACCTGAGGACGGAGATACCACGCCACCGATCAAGCGCAATAAAGTAGTCTTGCCACAACCACTGCCACCCATAATAGCTATAACCTTACCGCGAGGCATGGTCATATTTATTCCTTTAAGAATGGCCCGTTCATCGTAAGAAAAATTTAGATCTTTAATTTCTACTAAAGGATTTGTTGTCATGGCGCTGTTAAAATTAGCCGTTACTTGGTTTGATAAATTTCAATCTAATTAAAATACCTATTAGGTATAGGCCAATAATTAATAGATTTATTGTATATACCAGCCTTAGCTAGGATGCATGTTTAATGATAATCATTGTACTAGGGGACTAAGGGTAAAGCAAAATTACCCGGTACCCAGCTGCATTCAAATTACCGCTATCAATTTTCAACATTACACTAATCTCTTTATCGGGCCCAATGACATCCGAAAGGTAGTCATTTTTCTCAAGATACTCCCCTGGCGAGAAAATACGGCTTGCAAGAGCCTTGTCCTTGGTATCAGTAAGCGTGAGTTCAAGAGAAGGGAATAGCTGAGGAAAGGTTGCTTGATTACGTATCATTACTATTAACGTAGCAACGCCTTGTTGTGTTGCCTCCTTCTGCATATCAGATGATTCAATACTCAATAATTCTATTTGTTGCGATATTGGTATTTTACAACTCAGAATCTCACAATATTGCTCCAGGTACGGTCTAGTTGAAGGCAAAACGATAGAAAGCTCTGCACGATACAAATAGATGGCTTGCCCGACAAGGGTAACCAAAATGCATATATTAATAAGCCCCCATACACGCGAGACCCTAGGTGACTTAATAGCATCAAAAGTGTAGGAATCCTGCCCTCCTGCCTTTGTCACATCCGATACCTCTGTAGCTAGCACTTCATTTTGAGTGTCTCTTTTTACTTCCTTATTTTCAATTGATAACTCTATGGAGTTATCAATATCTGCTTTCTCCTGCAACGTAGCCAGATCAGAAAAGCTATTAAAGATCTGTAAACAACTCCCACAACGGACATTACCCTCTTGCGCCTGCAAATGCTGCGGGGTCACTTTAAAAACAGAAGTGCAATTAGGACAGCGAGTTACCAGCGCCATATATTAATATTCCAATATTTTTATTTTCTTATTCCTATCAATAATGCCCAGCCCGCTTGTTCTCTTACAAGATGCATCTTGAACCATTGCTGATAGACCTGCTCAACCTCTTTTACCTGCTCCATTAGTATGCCAGAAAGTACAATACGCCCATTTATTTTACTAGTACGCATCAGTAAGGGAGCAAGCATAATTAGAGGATTAGCAAGTATATTAGCAACAACTATATCAGCCCACCCATCCATTGTCTGATCCGCCTTAGCCATATAATCAACCGAATAAAACTCTGCTTTATTTTGATCACATAGATTTTGTCCCGCGTTCTTAATACTTGACTCAACCGCATGAGGATCTATATCAACTCCAACTACATGATCGGCTCCCAGTTTTAGTGCTGCGATGGCTAATATGCCGGATCCACAACCGTAATCAAGCACTTGTTCTCCACCCTGTAAATTTTCATCAAGCCACGCAAGACATAGCTCGGTAGTTGGGTGGCTGCCAGTACCAAAAGCCAGCCCTGGATCAAGTATAAGATTAGTGGCTGTAGGATCAGGTATTTGATGCCAACTAGGAACTATCCATAGTCTTGACGATATTCTAATGGGCTCAAATTGTGACTGTGTGAGACGTACCCAATCCTGATCTTCAATTTTCTTAACCCTGTAGACGGGCAAACAAGGCAATTGCGTATTTTGTACTACAGTTTGCATAATCACCGTCACGTCAACAGTTTCTTCAAAGAGAGCGGTTATCTCTACGTTAAGCCAGGCTGTTTCTGACGTGCCATCAAACTGCTCAAATAATGGCTGCTCATGCTGCGTTCCTGCATCCGCATCGTGAGTATCTACTGACAAAGCACCTAATTCAATTAATAAATTATTCAGCTCCTCAGTATAAGCAAAGGTAGTTTCAATGATGAGCGCCGTCCAAAACATACTAAAGTATGGGTAAATTAAGTTTAACTAAACCATACTTACTTAACATATTTTTTATTGCGTTTATTTTGTTTGTAACAGCATGCCAGATAGTAAATTACAAACACGATGATTTATTACCCTTGCTTGTTGTGCTGAACCAGCAATTGCTCAAGATAGTGAATGGTAATCCCGCCATGTAAAAATCCCGCATCATGCAATAACTCAAGATGTAATGGAATATTAGTCTTAATCCCTTCAACCACCATTTCTGATAATGCAATCCGCATACGTGCTATAGCCTGATCTCGATTCTCACCATAAGCAATTACTTTTCCTATTAAAGAATCATAATAAGGCGGTACCGTATAATTATGATAAACATGAGAATCAACCCTTATACCAGGGCCGCCTGGAGCATGATACCGAGTAATCTGGCCGGCAGAAGGGGTAAGCTTATAAGGATCTTCAGCATTAATTCGACACTCTATCGCATGCCCTTTAGGCTGTATATCTTTCTGACGAATATTTAGTTTCTCACCAGCTGCAACACGAATTTGTTGTTGTACCAAATCAATCCCGGTAACCGCTTCGGTAATAGTGTGCTCTACCTGCAGGCGCGTATTCATTTCAATAAAATAATATTCTTTATTTTCGTATAAAAATTCAAAAGTACCTACGCCACGGTACCCAATACGACGACATGCATCTACACAACGAGAGCCTATTTTGTCTCTCATTCTAGAATTAAGTTCAAGCGCTGGCGCTTCCTCAATAATTTTCTGATTACGCCTCTGTACCGAACAATCTCTTTCTCCTAAATAAATGGCATTTTTATGTTCATCAACTAGCACCTGGAACTCAATATGCCGAGGATTTTCCATAAATTTTTCTGCATATAGCATGGGATTGCCAAAAGCAGCCTGCGCTTCATTTCGGGTCACAATTACTGCATTAGATAATGCAGCTTCTGTATGCACCACCCGCATTCCACGTCCACCCCCTCCACCAGACGCTTTAATGATTATTGGATAACCAATGGCACGAGCTATTTCTTTTATTTCCTCAGGGGACTCAGGCAAGGCGCCATCGGAACCAGGAACACAGGGCACTCTGGCGTCTCTCATGGCATTCTTAGCATTAACCTTATCACCCATAAGCCGAATAGTTTCAGGACGGGGGCCAATGAATACAAAGCCGCTCTTTTCTACCCGTTCAGCAAAATCAGCATTCTCTGCAAGGAACCCGTACCCAGGGTGAATTGCTGCAGAATCTGTTACTTCTGCTGCGCTTATAATTGCAGGAATATTAAGATAACTTAGGTTAGATGGTGCCGGCCCAATACAAACTGACTCATCAGCTAGTTTTACATATTTTGCTTCAGCATCTGCCTCAGAATGTACCGCAACTGTTTTAATGCCCATCTCCCGACAGGCACGCTGAATTCGCAAAGCAATCTCACCTCGATTGGCTATAAGTATTTTTTCAAACATATTTGTCTAGGTAGGTCCTATTCTGAATGACGAGGGCACAAGTTGCCTTTTAACCAAACAACCCTCAAGGGAGTGATCAAGTAAACATTATTCAATAATGAATAATGCCTCTCCGTATTCAACCGGTTGGCCATTCTCAATTAAAATTGCTTTGATAATGCCAGCCTTATCAGCCTCAATTTCGTTAAGAAGCTTCATCGCCTCAATAATACACAAAGTTTCTCCCGCCTTAACCGTTTGCCCCACTTTTACAAATGGATCGCTCCCAGGTGAAGACGTGCGGTAGAAAGTTCCGACCATAGGGGAATTAACCACATGTCCGGCCGGCAGCTCCTCCTCAACTTTGCCTAAACTCTTTGTTTCTGGTACCGAGATCACAGCTGGTGCTGCAACTGTCGGCACAGCATGAGCGGGTATTCCAGTTCCTGACTTACTGATACGAACCCTTTCCTCTCCTTCCGTTATTTCTAACTCGGAGATACTTGAGTCCTCAACTAAATCAATTAATTTTTTAAGCTTTCTTAAATCCAAAATAGCCCTCCCGGGGCAATGTTCTATTTATGGCACTTAACTCGAAACATACTTTTATTCTTTTAAATCGGCGTAATTTTCAAGTTAGCTTCAATATCGCCCTATTCAACCTTATGAGACAGATGTTTTTATTTCAATAAAATACCTAGGGCCTAAATTAGCAATTACTTATTGCATACTTAAGTGCCAAGTAATAACTTCTAGCACCCAAGCCACTAATAACACCTAGTGCAAGAGAAGAAAAATATGATTCCCGACGAAATGTTTCACGTGCAAAAATATTTGTAAGATGAACCTCAATAAATGGCAGGCGCGCTGCCGACAAAGCGTCACGCAAGGCAATACTTGTGTGTGTAAATGCAGCAGGATTAATGATGATAAAGTCAGTTTCATCCTCCATAGCCTGCTGAATACGACTTATTAAGTCTGCTTCACTATTACTCTGGAAACTAGCTAGACTAACGTTGGCTTTTGTCGCTAACTTACTTAAATTTCCGTTAATTTCTTCTAAAGTTTCACTTCCATACACGTCCGGCTCTCGACTGCCCAAAAGGTTAAGGTTGGGTCCATGCAAGATTAAAATATTTTTTGCTACTAGCTTCCCTGACGTCATTTAACAATTCTGCCGTATTTTTGACAGATTGTCTACACGTTTAACGATTTTAACCGAAATTAAGAAAATTTATATAAGGCACATAGATCTAAAAAAACTTATATCTAAAATATAAATTATTATTTATATACAATGCCCCACATAATACGAAATTGTCTACATTTTTAATGATTTTAGCCGAACTTATGGAAGACTAAGCAAAAATACCACATCATACAATTTAAATGTAAAGACCTGCCACTATTTATATAATATATATTTCCAATCGTTATAGAGGATATTTACATTGAATACAATTTGAGCTCATGCCGAGTATTCAGCTCTGCCTAGTTATACTAGTTTCAATTTGCCGTCTACATTCCAAACCTCTATAATCTTTAGTCTTCTTGCTGTTGTAGCTCAGTTGGTAGAGCAACTGATTCGTAATCAGTAGGCCGGAGGTTCGATCCCCCCCAACAGCACCATTCAAGTTACAGTTTTATAGACCGTGTACCACAGCCTATATACTGGAAAAAGCCTCGGCCGGACCTGAAATACCATTAGGCATGGATAAGAACTCTAGTGCGGCCTAAAGCCTTAAAACAAAAAAGCTATTAACATCAATAATCTAGCATAATATTATCTTTAGAAGGAAGCAAAATGAGCGTGACGGAACACACAGATAAAGTTAAGACCGGTGAATTACGACCACTCCCGCGCTGGATTTTCATGAGCCGCTGGTTGCAAGCGCCACTCTATATTGGCCTAATTGGCGCACAAGGGCTTTATGTCTGGGAGTTCTGGCGCGAACTTGTACATCTATTTGAACAAATGGTGATAAGTGACATAACTGAAGTTGAGTTAATGCTAATCGTGCTGGGACTAATAGATGTAGTAATGATTTCCAATCTGTTAGTAATGGTCATTGTCGGCGGCTGGGAAACATTTGTATCCAAACTTGCACTTGAAAATCATCCAGACCAGCCAGAATGGTTATCTCACGTGAATGCTGGCGTCTTAAAAGTTAAGCTCGCTACTGCAATTATTGGAATTTCTTCCATACATTTATTAAAAACCTTTATTAATGCTGAGCAATACGATACCAAATTATTGCTATGGCAAACTCTCATACATCTGACCTTTGTTGTGTCTGCGCTTGCTATCGCATATACCGAACGAATTATGAAGGACGTACATTAGTTCAGGAAATCTTTATCGTAATAAATACAATAGAGCACCTTAATTAGCTAGTGGCCTCAAAAGACAAACCTACTTATCTTGCCGCAAATGTGAACAGACGAGAAGTCTGGTCTTGGGCAATGTTTGATTTTGCGAACTCTGGATATACTACTGTTGTTATTACAACAATATTTAATGCTTATTTTGTAAGCATGGTGGCTCGAAACCAGGATTGGGGGACATTTGCCTGGACAGCTACGCTTGCAGTTTCATATGCCCTCATTATTATAACTGCACCAATTATAGGTATATATGCAGATGCCTACGCTGCTAAAAAACGCCTGCTGTTCTTCACTTCTATAGGCTGTATATTTTTTACTTTATTACTTTCCTTTGTAGGCCCAGGAGACTTATGGCTAGCGATATTTCTTGTAATTCTTGCTAATTTCTTCTTTGGTACCGGTGAAAATCTAATTGCTGCCTTTCTACCCGAAATTGTGAAAAGTAATTCCCTTGGAAAAATATCGGGCTTGGGTTGGAGCCTTGGGTATATTGGCGGCATAGTAAGTTTAGGCTGCTCATTTGCTTATGTACTTTGGGCACAAGAGCAAGGACACCAGTCTGAGCAATTTATACCTGTAACCCTGCTAATAACCGCTTCATTATTTGCTATTTCCTGTATCCCGACATTTCTTTATTTAAAAGAGCGGGCACAGCCACAACCACTTTTATACGGCCATAATGTAGTAAAAGAGGTACTGTCTAGACTAAGTAATACCATTAAACAATTACGTAATTTTCGTGATTTAACGCGCTTTCTGACTTGCCTAATATTTTATCAAGCAGGCATCCAGACCATAGTCGTGATCGCAGCAATTTATGCGCAGCAAGTAATGGGTTTTACTCATAACGATACTATTTTGCTTGTAGTTATAGTAAATGTTACCGCAGCAGTAGGAGCATTCGTATTTGGCATTATTCAGGATAAAATTGGTCATATCCCAACTATTGCACTAACTCTTATTGGTTGGATAATAATGGTCTTACTAGCTTGGGGAGCACAAGACCATACTATGTTCTGGTTTGCTGCTAACATCGCCGGATTATGTTTAGGTGCATCGCAGTCTGCGGGTCGTGCGTTAGTCGCATATTTTAGCCCTATACCACGCCGCGCAGAGTTCTTTGGGCTTTGGGGGCTAGCAGTTAAACTGTCTTCGATAATTGGACCCATAACATATGGGCTGATAAGCTGGATCTCCCACGGAGATCATCGTCTTGCAATGCTAATAACTGGAAGTTATTTCATTATCGGCCTATTTATATTAATGAGTATAAATGTAAAAAGGGGCCGACAGGCCGCGTTAAATAGCCAATAGATTCTTTAATACAATGTCTGATTAATGAATTCTAGCCAGTTGCGGCATTTATTTAGTGGCCCCCGTGGTCACCACCATGTTTTTCCATTTTATGATGGCCGCTGTGATCATCACCACTTTTTTCCATTTTATGGTGATCGCCGTGACTATTACTGTGCTGATCGTGAGAATCAGCATGATTATCTGACTCTTTCTTTGGTTGCTTGTTCTTATCTGCCGGCTTTAGTGGAGTAAAACGAGCTGCCTGCGCCTCCTGCTCAGGTAGCTTAACAAAAACCATAATCATGGTCTCAGGAGTAACTATAAAATCACCACTCCCCTTAAATGAATTATCACCTTCAGGTTGTAATTTAACTGTTGTTTTAGTTTTTCCAGTTTGTATAGTAGCTTTACCTATCCCCCCTTCAATACTAATTTTAGCGTTTGCATGATCTGTTATATATAGAACTATCTCCTTATCCTTGGTTATAATTTCCATATGATAAGGACCGGCCATACGCATTTGCCCTCCATGAGGGGCATCAACCGTATCAAAATACTCGTCAGTATGAGACCAGGCCAAGGATGAAAACATTAATAAAATGAACGGTAGAATAAAAGCTCTTGATTTATTCATTCTTTTCTCCTAAACAATTGAATCGAATATAAGTCTGTACGTATACTTAATGCACCATATCGTCTGGTGGCGGCAGAATTTCTTTTTCTTGCTTTAATTGTGCAACTTGCTTCATTAAGAAGCTCATATTTGACCAGCCATCTCCGTCGGCCACAGGAATCCAGCGTGCTCGTAAATATCCAAAACGATCTACCAAAAATTCTAAATGATCAGGGATGGCCCCCTCTCCTAGAAGATCAGGCCGCCCTAGCGTCCTGCGATATAAAATATAACTTTGTGTAATTTCCTTTGCACCTTGTATTACAACTGGAAAAGGCACTTCTGCTGTAATTTCTGCCAGACTTCTTGAATCAAGGTCATGCATAGGAACAGCAAGTACCTCTGCATTACCTTCTCCTAGCTTATCGTAGTCCAATTTCAGCTGACCAAGTCGTTCACGTGACTCTGGCCAGGAAAATAAAACCAATAAAACAGATTTCTTGTACCTAAAGTCTTGAAGTATTCCGTGTGATTCATCATGTGCGGTATAAGAAAAATTAGGCGGTCCGCTAGAAGGCTCATCAGGAATAACTTTAGGGCCCATAAGACGCGCCTGATAGCCGCGAGACATAGCATGGATATAGTTTACTACATCCCATCGACCTTCTTCATCAAGCTTGTCTTCAAACCCAGGCATACCTGTATCTGGTATGCCCTTGCTTAGCCAGTTAAAGAAGTCTCCCGCTGTATGTAATTCCGTGTGAGGTTCTGTTAGTAAATCTGCGGGGGGCTTAGTAAAGCTTTTCGCTAGAACACCATTGCCTTTACCCTGAGGCCCATGACAGGCTATACAATTCTCTGCAAAATAGCCCGAACCGTTAGTAATTGAAATGGAATCAAATGGAACTGGAGTATTACGATATGTTTCAGGATATGCCTGAACAGCTAATGGTGGCAACATTACAGCAAATGCGCTTACTACAACCACCCCTGATGTTCCTATACTTCGAAGTAATGCCCATTTCTTAATCCTGCCAAATATAATTAGCCCCCCTGCCAGCAATAACAAAGAAACTCCTAACAAAACTTGTGTTTGTACAGACGGATCTTCCCAGGTTGCATCGATAGAAAAACGAAATGAATAAGGCCACTCCTCTATGAGGGAATGTTTTGCCGGAATGGTATTTGCTAATATAGTTGCCAGTAATACTATTATTCCAGCAATCATAAATTCAATGCGAACCCATTTTCTCAGGTTTTGCCCGCCGATCACCGCCAAGGCTTGACCTTGACCAAGAGCCGGGAGCCAAACAGAACGCGCACGTGAAGCAATTATCAATACCAATATAAGTAGGCCAATTTTAGTAAGAAGAAGCCAACCATAGTCAGTCGCGACCAAAGCCCCGTATAATGTGTCTACTGCACGATCTGCAACAATCACGCCCGTTGCAATTATACCCAGCATTACTGGCATTGCTATAATAGAAAATCGTTTCAGGGTTTGTATGCCAAACTGGTCAACTTCTTGGCTTGATTGCCCTTCCTTCTTTGTAAATAAAATTAACAGAAAAGCAGGTAAGGCCCCGAACCATACTCCAGCCAGAACTATGTGAAGTGTGTATGGAAGGATTGATACAACTGACATCTCCTCTGCTGCAGCGTGACTTGCAAGCGAACCCACTGATAAGGTTATGATAGCTAATGTTGCACATAACACGTAGCGCCATTGGGTTCTGTTTGAAGATGAGTTCCGAATAAGGAATGCCGCCCCTAGTGCTAGAACTGCAAAACCCTCGCGCCACATCCAAACATGTCCAGTACGCGTTTTTGTAAGGAAGGCGTACCAAGCATCTGGTTGCCAGGCATGCTCAGTAACCCCTGTTGCCAAGGCTGATGAAATTGCGAGCAGCGCTAATAGTCCTATTACAAGGATTCCTGCTATCCATGGAAGGAGCCTCTCCAGACGGGTAACCCATGGGCTTGAAATAACTACTCTGTTATAGGCTGATATTGCAAGAAAGATACTGCTGCCTATCAAGACCATGTTAGCCGCTAACTGAATCCAGCGGACAATTGCAGCGATGATCTCGATCATTTGCCTTCTACTTTACTCTTTACCGTGTAGTTGAAAGTAGAATCAACAACGTGACCATCTACTGATAGCACCCTAAACTTAACCTTATACTTCCCAGGTTTGGTTTCAGGCATTGGAAGAATAATTGATTTGGGATCATCTGCCACTACTTTTGGCTTCGCATTTGTAACTAATTTTTTATTAACACCTGAAACTGTCAGTGTAGTATATGCACCCTCAATTTCTTCATTAAACCATAGCCTTATTTGATTAGGTGCTTTATCTAAGGCCGCTCTACGTGCTGGCTCTGCTTTAATTAACTGCGCATGCGCCATTACTGGCGAGGTTTGTGCCCACATTGAGGCAACTAAAGCAACGCCTATCATTACACGTAAAAGTACTGTTAATTTTACTGATTCCATATTAGCCTCTATAACAGAACTGCATTTACTAAGCTTTAAGCTGTTATTACATATACTTTTGACAGCTTTATTCTTATATGGTTCGTTTATTTAAAGTAGCAAATACTGCTCTTTTATGCGGCGCTACTATCCTTAGGTTTTTTTCCGACCCTAAATAAGAAAAATCCACCTAGACTTAGTGCTGCTACCATAGCCATAACCAAACCAGATGGCATACTACTTGTGCCCTCTCCTACTGAGAACGGGAAGCGCGAAACATGTTCACCATCCTTACCGACTGTTACTAGACCAACAAATTTCCCTGCCTCTTTAAAATTATGCTCAAAATTTATTGATCCATTTGAGTAGACTTTTGCTGGCATATGTAGAATCGTGATGCTTTCTATGTCATCTTCAGATCCAGTATCTCTAATTACCCGTACTTCTGTAGGTAATGGTCTTAATGCATCTTCTATATAATCGAGCGCTACCACTGTCCGACCTGTAACAGGGATGTCTTCACAAAACTCTTTTTCTTTTGAGCTATTTGGCTGATAACCAGTGAAATGCATCATATATGGACCAACTGTGAGTTTACACATGTCATCAGCAAGAGATAATCCGCCATGAGCTTGTACTTGAGCTGTGAATGAAAGCCCCACTGTTAGTGCCAGGGAGAGTAAAGCAGGCCGTATATATTTTAAAACCATCATTAAATCCTTTTATAAGATTGCAAATTTACGCTAATTCTATTTAACTAACTAGATCTTGATACTTCGGTCTATTTATTGTATTAAGTTCTAAGAATATCTAGATGCCAGCCATTTCTGCACTTTTTTTGTTTTTATTATTTTATAGCCAATAAACATTATTGCTAGAAAAGCAATTGTAGGTCCTATTGCTTTTTGAAATAACGCTGAATAATTTATCATTTGTACCCGTAGTGGGTAGGTATATTCAACAGGCGGAACTGCTTCGCCTTTTAAAGTTACTGTATATTCTCCTTGCTCAAGATATACTTTTTGACTTAGTGATCCACTTGGATGATAAATGGGCTTGATAGCTTTAATTATTTCGCTATCCGCACCACCACTTCCCTTTACTATTTCCATTCCTACTGGCATATCGCGCAAAGCTTGATCAACAAGATCTATTACTAGATATGTTTCGCCTACGTTAGGAATTTCCGTACAATAATGTGCGCTAGGCTCAATTTCAGGCTGATAAACACTCAAATGTAGCATGCTGCCACCACCTGCTCGACGCATGCAGCTGTCTTGCTCCATCGCCACGTTTCCATGGGCGCCCGCTACACCTGCGTGTAGTGCCATTATAAAAATAAAAGCTGTTGCACTTGCCCGTATTACTTGCTTTATCACGGACGAATCTCCTATTTGATATTACAACGATCGTTGTTTTGCTTTGTATTATTGCACTAATAATCTTATTAATTCTTTTTAATTATTATTTTTTATAATTAATATTTTGTTCATTAAAAAAAACCGATCCACTATCCCGTCATATGACGGGGGAGCGGATCGGCGTCTTGCCTGTCTTACCTTATAGCTTGG
>ENA-OREN01000946-OREN01000946.1-marine-metagenome-genome-assembly--contig:-NODE-946-length-37026-cov-10.944518_pt1 | contig 37026 bp, 36 predicted proteins | sample MGYA00248624_ERZ508555 | MGnify/ENA primary metagenome ERZ508555 (study PRJEB26222, sample SAMN06267773) | marine metagenome | isolation source: Saanich Inlet, British Columbia, Canada | place... | reverse complement strand
GATATTGCATTAGCCTATCTAATAGGAAATAAATTTTTTGGAAAATATTCAAAATACCTCATTACACAAAAAGGTTTGACATTTGGATTAGGAATTACATTTTATTTTATTTTTGGAGTAGATGGAATATTATTTGGATTAGCATTATCATATACTCATTTTATAATTTTAATTTTTAAAATATCTAAATCTTCAAAAATTAATTTACCATTATTAAAAACACGATTAAGTTTTGTAACAAATAATTATTGGATTAATACAGTAGGGATAGCAAAAAATAATCTTGATAAAATTATAGTTGTACCGTTAATTGGATTTGAATCATTGGGAAATTATGCTCTTGCATTACAAGTATATGCAGTTTCCATGATAATTTCTAAAATAATTTATCAATATGTATTACCACATGATTCCGTAGGTGAAACTACAACAAAAATTAAGCTTTTTGCATTATTTTCATCCATTATTATTACTCTATTGATTATTTCATTAGCTCCTTACATTATGCCCATAATTTTTCCAGAATATGTTGAAGTAATTTCTGCTATTCAAATTATTGGTTTGGCAATTATTCCATCAACAATAACATTACTTTTAACTTCAAAAATTTTAGGAAATGAGGAAAGTAAAATTCTTCTTTCAACTAGGATTATTTTTGCAGCTATATTCATTGGATTGGTTGTTACTTTAACTCCAATATATGGAATAGTTGGGACAACAATGGGATTTGTTATTGCAAGTGTTGCACAATGTATAATTTTAATTGTATATTCTAAGTTAAAATGAATAGTTAAAGTAATATCTTAAAAGATAATAAAATTTTTTGAATAGATTGAAAATTAATTGTATAATTCAAGCTAGAATGGGTTCCAAAAGATTACCTGGTAAAGTACTACTTGATCTTGTTGACGGGAAAAAAATTATTGAATTTTTATTTGAACAATTAAAAACTTCAAAATTACAACAAAAAATTGTAGCTATACCTGATGATGGTAGTAATGATATTTTATTTAATTTTTTAAATGATATGAAAATATTATCTTATAGAGGTTCTAAGTTTGATGTCTTAGACAGATATTATCATTGTGCAAAAAATTTTTCTTTAAACCATATCATGAGAATTACTGGTGATAATCCATTAATTGATCCAAAAATTATTAATGATGCAATTGAAGAATATTGTCATTCTAATTGTGATTATTTAACAAATTCAATAGATAGAACATTTCCTAATGGTACAGAAGTTGAGATTTTTTCATTTAATGCTCTGGAAGTTGCATGGAAAAATGCTAAAAAGAAATCTGAGAGGGAGCACGTTACACCTTATTTTTATAACAATCCAAATAAATTCAAAATTTATCATTTCAAGCAGAAAAATGATCAATCAAAATTTAGATATACAATTGATAGGAAGGAAGATTATGATCTAGTAGTAGAAATTTTGTCTAAAATTAAAACAAGGCCAATCAAAACTAGTGATATAATTGATCTTCTAACAAATACTCCTGAATTATTAAAATTAAATTCTCATATAATTCCTAATGAGGGATACATCAAATCTATTAATGAGGATTGAAAAATAGAAAAATGAAAAGGCAAATTAAATTATTTGATCCTATAATAGATAATGATGAATTATCTGTTTTAAACAAAACTTTAAAGAGTAAATTTTGGGCAGATGGTTCAGGTAGTAATCAAGTAAGAAAATTTGAAGAAAAATTTCAAAAAATAATTAAATCTGATTCTACTGTTGCAGTAAATAGTGGTACATCTGCATTATACCTTGCATTATCTATGGAAGATATTAAAAATAAAGAAGTAATTTTACCTTCTATGTCATTTGTATCTACGGCTCATGCAGTAATAGCTAATAATGCTAAACCTGTATTTGCAGATATAAATTTAGACACATTATGTATTGATCCTAATAATATTGAACAATCATTATCAAAATTAACAAAAGTAATTTTACCTGTACATTTTGCCGGTTTATCATCAGATTTAACAAAAATTCAAAAAATATGTCATAGAAAAAATTTAACTTTAATTGAAGATGCAGCTCATGCTGCAGGATCATTCCATAATGGAAAGCCTATTGGTAGTCATGGAAAATTTGTATGTTTTAGTTTTCATCCTGTAAAAAATTTAGCAATGCCAACAGGAGGATTAATTTCAATTAATGATAATAATTACAAAGGAATAATTAAAAAATTACAATCAAAGCGTTGGTGTGGAATAACAAATAGAATAAAAACAAACTATGATGTTAAAAAGCTAGGTTGGAATTATTATATGAATGAATTTTCTGCTGCAATTGGTTTAGTACAATTAAAAAAATTAAAAAAATTAAATAAAATTCGACAACAAAATGCAAAAAGATACTTTGATGAATTAATATGTGAAAGAAAACTTAGATTTGACAAAAATTGCTCTTATCATTTTTATTGGATTCTAGTTAAAAATAGAGATAAATTAAGAAAAATTTTACTTGAAAAAGGAATTGAAACTGGAACACACTATCCGCCAATTCACAAATTTACAATGTATGATAAAAAAATTAGTTTACCTAATACTGAATATGCCGCAAAATCTATCATTACCTTACCAACTCACCCAAATTTGACTAAAAATGATATGGATGAAATAATTAAAATTATTAATAAATTTGATAAAAATTAGATTTTTGATTTACTAATTATTCTAATATCTGATACCATTTCACCAAATTTTATAATATCTAAAGAGGATGAAGCATCTGGACCTTTTGAATTTAGTAATTTAACATGTTTTTCAATAATTATCTTTTTTGAACCATTTATTTTTTTTAAGGTTGTAAACAACATGGGTGCTATAATTCCAATTGTATGATCTGAAAAACCATCATATTTTATTGCCTTTTTCCAATTTATTTCATTAAACTTAGTTGGATATTTTGATACACAATAACAAAATGTAGTATGATTATTTTTAAAAATATTTTTAATTTTTTGTTTATTACCCCCCATACCCATACTAATAATAACTGATTTTTTTGTCTGAGCTTTTGAAATTAATGTTTCTTGAGAATAAGGATCTTTAAGCAAGCAAGTTCTTGATGCAATTTTATATTTTTTTACATTTAATTTTTCTAAAATTTCTATAGCTTGAGGATAAAATGCACTACAAAAAAATTCTATTTTCTGTTCATCTGCATATTTTTTAAGTTCTTGAGCTTTTTTGAATGTAATTTCAGATTTTTTAATTTCTTTCCAGTTTGGATGTGATGAATCATAAAGATCATGTGCCCTCCACATTTGAAATTTAACTGCGTTTGCTCCTGCTTTTTTGCATTCTTTGATTAGTTTTTTTGCTTTACTAATACTACCTTCCCAATTTGAAGCAATTTCAGCTACAATCAGAACGTCCATATTACTACCAATTATTTATAAGATTTATTAGTTGATAATAATTGGAAGAAATGGAAAATAATCAAATAGTATTAAAATTAGTATCCAATTCAGATTATCGATTTTTGTATAATTTACTTAAAGAGAGGGACTCAAGAGCCAATATTTCACATAAAAAAATGCCCACATACAATGAACATTTGAAGTTCATTAAATCAAAACCATATACAAAATGGTACATTGCCAAATATGGTACTCAAAAAATTGCTTCAATTTACTTAACATCTCAAAATGAAATTGGGATTTTTATAAAAAAAACATACCAAAATAAAAATCTGGGAGGAATTATAATATCTCAATTAATTCACAAAAATCCTCGACAGAGATATTTAGCTAATGTTAGCCCAAAAAATAAAACATCTGAGAAATTTTTTAAATCTCATGGATTTAAATTCATTCAAAAAACTTATGAATTGACTTCTGATTAGAATTAAAATGACTGAAAAGAAAAATATTTTGAATAATTTCCTTGATTTAGAATTAATTGGTAATCAAATGTATGAGTTAATGGAAGAATTATTTCCAATTACTAGAAGTATTACTGGTGAAGGTGTACGAAAAAGTTTGAAGATTTTACAAAATCTGATTAATTTAAAAATTCATGAAATTCCTACGGGTTCCAAGGTTTTTGATTGGACTGTTCCACAAGAATGGAATATTGATGATGCATATATTATGAATAGTAAAAAAGAGAAAATAGTTGATTTTACTAAATCAAATATTCATGTTTTACAATATAGTGAAAATATTAAAAAAAAAATAACATTAGATGAATTAAAGAAACATATTTTTACATTACCAGATCAACCAAATTCTATTCCATATGTTACATCATTTTATAATAAAAATTGGGGTTTTTGTATGAGTCATAATGAATTTTTGAAACTTGAGGAGGAGGATTATTTCATAAATATTATTTCGGAACATAAGAATGGAAGTTTAACGTACGGTGAATTTCTAATTGAAGGTGATAGTAAAGAGGAAATTTTAATTTCTACATATATTTGTCATCCTTCATTATGTAATGATAATTTATCTGGTCCTGTTTTAACTGCATTTTTAGCACAATATCTTTCTAAAGTAAAAATGCACTATTCAATTAGATTTTTATTTATTCCTGAAACTATTGGTGCAATTACTTGGCTTGCTTTAAATGAACATAAAATAGATAATATTGTTCATGGATTAGTAGCAACTTGTGTTGGGGATTCTGGAATTTCTACATATAAAAAATCACGTGATGGAAATAATATCATAGACAAAGTGGTCGAGGAAGTATTAATCGAATCAGGTAACCCATATAAAATAATGGAATTTTGGCCATCAGGTAGTGATGAAAGACAATATTGTTCACCAGCATTTAATTTACCAGTTGGTTCTTTAATGCGCACACCGTATGATATGTTTGATGAATATCATACATCTGATGATAATCTCTCATTTATGAATAAAGAATGTTTAGCTGATTCTCTTTCTAAATATTTGTTAGTTATTAAAAAACTTAATGATAATTTTAAAAATATAAAATTAAAAAATAATGTTTTAGAAAAAAAAGTTAGTACATTAAATGATCCTGTATATCAAAATCTATATCCAAAATGTGAGCCACAGCTTGGAAAACGTAAAATCTATGAAGAAATTGGAGGAGTTAAAAAACAAAATTCGCTAAAACAGAAAAAATCAATACAATGGATTTTAAATTTATCTGATGGGACTCACTCTCTACGAGATATTCAACAACGCTCTGGTTTAGAATATGAAATGCTTTTAGAAATGGCAGAATTCTTAAAAAATAAGAAACTCTTATCACCTCTATGATATTTTATCCTGATTAGTATGACATCAAAAAACAAGACTGCACGTGAATATTATGATCAAGAAGCACCAGATTATAAAAAAATGTATGAACCTAGATATGAAAAATATCCCGCAAATTTGATAAGATTAAAGTTGATTATTAAGAGATTAAAGCAAAACAAATCAAGAAAAATTCTAGATACTGGATGTGGAACTGCAATTCCCATGATTAAATTATTAAAACAAGGTTTTGATGTTAATGGCTTTGATTATTCTAAACAAATGGTTGAATTTGGAAAATCTGAATTAACATCTGCAAAATATTCTTCCAAAAGAATATTTCAAGCAGATTTAGAGAAAAACAAAACTTTGCCAACCAAAAAATTTGATGCTATTTTATCATTAGGAGTTTTTCCTCATATTAAAAATGAAAAAATAGCTTTAAGAAATATTCGGAATTGTTTAAATAAAAATGGTAAAACATTCATAGAATTTAGAAATGAACTTTTTGCAACTTTTTCAATGAATAAATATTCTGCAGATTTTTATTTAAATGAATTAATTGATGTTCAAGAAATTCCTACAAAAGTAAAGAATGAATTAATTAATTTTTACTCAAAAAAATTATCAATTAAACGACCAACTAAACAAAAGAATGGACGTATTTCATATAATGAAATCCTAGCTAAATTTCGTAACCCATTAACAATTGAGGATGAATTATTTAAACCAGAAAAAATGAAAATAGATAAAATACATTTTTATCATTATCATGCAATGCCACCTAATTTTCAAAGTAAATATCCTAAATTATTTATTAAATTAAGTAAGAAATTAGAACAATCTGATAGTTGGAAAGGATATTTTCTTAGTTCAGCATTTGTAGTTGAATCATCAAAAATATGATTATTTTAAAAGCATTACTTAGTGTTAATGTGAATAAGTATATTATCTAAATTGATTTTACATATACAATGATAAAATATTGTCGTAATTGTGTATACCCAGAAACAAAACCTGATTTATCGTTAGATGAAAATGAAATTTGTGATGCTTGTAGATTTATTGATGTTAAAGACACAACTGATTGGCAATTACGTAAAAAAGAACTTATAGAAATTTTAGAGAAATTTAAAAATAAAGATGGTTCAAATTATGATTGTGTAATTCCTGTAAGTGGTGGAAAAGATTCAACATTTCAAACATACATAATAAAAAAAGAATTTGGATTAAATCCACTATGTGTTAGTTATCATTTACCTGAATTCACAGATTTAGGTCGTCAAAATCTTGAAAATTTAAAGAATTTAGGAGTTGATTGTTTAGAATTTACTCCAAATCCTGAGATTTGTAGACAAATGCAAAAAACTGCTTTGATTGAATTTGGTGATGCACAATGGCCAGAACATTTTGGAATATTTACTGTTCCTGTCCAAGTTGCTGTAAAGTATAAAATTCCATTAATAATTTGGGGTGAAAATCCTCAATCTGATTATGGAGGTCCATTGAAAGATATGGAAAATCAATATTTAGATAGAAAATGGTGTGAAAATTATGGAACAAGAGTTGGTGGACAATCTAAATCTTTTGTTGGTCCAGAAATAATGTTAAAGCATGGAATAGAAAGAAAATTTCTTAATCCATATATTTATCCCTCTGATGAAGAAATAAACAGTATTGGAGTCACAGGAATATTCCTTGGTCATTTTATTAGATGGAATATTAAGGAACAATTAAAAAAAGTTCAAGAATTAGGATTTAAAGTTCATGATGGACCTACAGAAGGAACTTTTACAAATTATGAAAATTTAGATAATAAAATTCAAGGAATACATGATTACTTTAAATGGATAAAATTTGGTTATGGAAGATGTTCTGATAGTGCATCAATACAAATTAGATTAAAACAAATTAACCGAGAAGAAGGGATGAAATTAGTTAATCAACATGAAGGAAAATTACCTGAAAAATTTCTTAATGAATTTTTAAAACAATGGGAAATGAGTAGAGATGAATTTCTTAGTATTACTGAAAAATTTACAAATAAGGAACTTTTTAAACAAGATGATCATGGAAATTTAATTCGAGATAAATATGGTAATATTGAAAAAATCAATTATGATAATATTAATTAATTTTTTTATATTTTAATCGATACACATATTTTTTATATAATTCCAAATCATTTTTGATGAATTATCTTTATTTTTTAAACAATTTTTTAAAAATTTATTACCATTTTCAATTATTTGTTTTTTAAAAATTGGATCATTATGAATTTTTTTGAGATTTAAACCTAATTCTTCTAATTTAATTAATAAACAAGAATTTTCTGTATATACAGAAGGTTTTCCCCAATTGTAATCTATAAGTGGAATTGAGATTATTGGTTTTTGAAGTATTTGACCTTGTACAATTACTGTTGAAAAACCCGTAACAATAAGACTACTGCATTTACGTATTAGGATATCAATATCACCTTTCTCAATTACTTGAATACTAGGAAATTTTTCTTTAATATTTTCTGAAATATTTAAAATATCAAATGTGGGATGTAATTTAATTACAAGTTTCATTTTATGATTTGAAATAATTTCACAAATTTTTAAAATTGAATTTAGATACTTTTCTAAATTTTTAACATTTATTCCATTTATTTCTTCAATTTGAGGTGGCATTGTAGCTAAAAGAATAAACTCTTCACTATTTTTATTATCAGAATATTTTAGTTCACTAAAACGTGGGCTACCCAATTCAATTACATTTTCTGGAGATACTTTCCCAATAGTTACTTCATTTTCTTTAGAAAATTTTCCCCAAGCCAGATATTTATCTGCAGATTCTAAAAATGCACCTTGTGATTTTGAATTTTCAAATGCTTCTTGAGTATCAATATGTAAGCCTTCTTGTAAATGTAAAATTGGTATCTTTTTTTGATTTGCTAGTTGAATTATTATTTGTTCAGTCATACCAATTTCAGATATTACAATAACAGAATCAATATCAAAATCTTCAAACATTTGTTTTGCCAAGATTATTTCAAATACAATTTCATCTAATCGATCAATTATCAAAAGTTTGATCATGGGTGAAATTACTGATATGATTGAAACATTATCAATAGTAAAAAAATTATTTAGCTCTTTACTTTGCTCTAAAATTATCAAAAATTTTTCTTTTAGTTTTGAAATATTTTTTTTATTTTTTTTAAAAGTATCATCATCAATTATATCTGAAGTAATTATTTTACATTGAGAATTTTTAATTATTTTAAATGATTCTAGATCCCAAATTCCAGGTCTTCTTCTACCATAATATAGAATATTTTTATTATGATTTTTACTTTCTAGGAACAAATTTTTAAAAGTTTTTGTGTTTAATTCAACAATCAATGTATTTTTTTTCGTTAAATTATTATTTTCAAGTGTAAATTTTAATAATTTTTCACTAATATTTTTAATTTTTTTATATGAAGAATTAGGAATTGAAATTTTAATATTTTTCTTACCAATATTAGTTCCAATTTCAACTTTATCAAAATAAAATATATCTTCTTTACCATTTGGAATTTCATTAACAGATTTAATTAATAATTTTCCAATTAGTAATAAATTTCCAGATGCAAAATATTCTAAATTTGTAAATTTGTTTATTATTGATTTTATTTCTGAAAACTTTTTTAAAATTTTTACAACTGGATGAATTAATTGATCATTATATAATTTACAAATATTAATATTTAAAAAGCTAATATTATTTTTAATCACATCTAAATCATACCAATTTAAAAATTCATAGCATTGTTTTTGTAATTTTTTTGTATCTTGAGTTAAATAAATTTCTGATATTTCATGTTCAATATTTTTTTCTTTTAATTTAATATGGGAAGTGTAATCAAATGTAATAATTTTTGTATCAGATTGATTAGAAAAAACTTCTACTTCATTTATTGATGTTAAACTGTCTACAAAAATAATTTTTTTTAGTGTATTCATTTTTTCCATTTTAACCAATCATAATTCTTGAAATCAGTATTTTCCATTAGTGCGAAGATTCCTTCAACGGTTCGCTGAATTATTATTTCAGAATTCCTATCTGATAACCCATTGTCCATACCAAATCCCTTCACAGTATCGAATACTTGTGCAAGATACGCAATTCCCGAACCTGAGATAGCAGTAATGGTATCGAGATTAGATTCTTGGTCGTTTTTATAATGAAACGAGTATGCTAAATTATTAAAAATCTTATGATATGAGGATTCGTCTGAAATTTTACAATGTTTATTTGCGACCCACCCGACCACCCCCTTTCCATATTCAATAGCGAGGTTACTCATCGCCCTAATCAATTTTATATCAGGTTTAATATCCTCATAATATGAAATGGGTAATCCTGCGGCGAATGAAATTATCAACTTATCGTAATCTATCAATTTCTCCATGACCTCATCCATATTTTGTGGCCTCACACATAGAATAATCACATCACTATTCTGCTTTAGAGATTTTATATCACCTATGCTCTTTACACTTGACCCACCAATCCTATGATGATATTCATCAGCCATTAGTTTTGGCGTATCTCTCTCAGTAAGTAATATTTGAACTTGATTACTATGGCTTAACATTCCTTTAATAAGTGCAGTTCCAAAATGGCCTACACCAATCACCCCCACAGTAAGTTCAACCATATTATTCAATTAAAAACCACAGTTATAAAACTTACGATACCACAATTATATCTTTATTTTTATTTTCATACCTATATTCCAATTTGACGCAAACGGGTTGCAAAGACGCAAACGGGTTGCAAAAAGATGAATACCTACACTATTTTCTATCTATATTACACTTATAAGGCAATTTCCTTTGAGATTTTTTCCATATTCCTTTGACGCTTTTGGGTTGCAACTTCAGAAAAAATAGACGGGAATGGGTTGCAAAGGGATGATTATCAAAAGGAAATAGACGCAAACGGGTTGCAAAATTATGATAAGTCGTATTTTAGTGATAAGTATTATATAGTTTATTCCCACTATTAAAATTATGGCTTCCTTAATTTGTATTGGTGGTGAGGTCTGTAATGGATGTGGAGTCTGCACAGTTAAGGAACACCTCCAAATCAATTATAGTGAGGATGATTTTGATTCTATTTTGAATAGTGATACGCTCTTAGAATTATTAGTGAGGGAGATAATATTTGATGAATCTGAAGTTGTTTCCACATTGACTCACCTTAAGTCTTTGAGGGGTGAATCAGATGAGCCTGATACCTATGGGGATATAAAAAATAGTTTTCACCAAAATGAAAATATAGAATTAAAGATTACCCCGATTCAACGCCCAAAATTATCTAAAATTAAATATGTGGCAACAGACTATACTACTAAGGTTAAACAAATGGAGATGATAGATAGTTTTTTTGAACAATTGAATAGTTCAAACGAAGGTGTTTCTAAGACAACCTTCCTCAAGTCTATTAGTAAGGATAATCGTGGGGGGAGAAAAGACTTTGACGATATAATTAGGACTACACTTAGAGAGGGTGTTTTAGTCAAAGTAGGAAGGCAATATTATCTTCGCAATAATATCATCACTCACGAAAACAATTTCCATCGCAAGGTTTATCACATTATTTATGATAATGAACCTATCTCAGCATCCAGCATTCTCACTCAATTAAATTATAGGAACTCTAAAGGTCGAAGAAAATTATTACAGATATTAAAACTTATGTCTGAGGAAGATTTAATAAATTACTCTTCTAATAAATGGTCGGTAAAAAGATAAATAGATTTAAATACTTATTAATAAATTTTAAGTTATGAGTATTTGTTATTATATACCAGTTAAGGATGAGTTAGAATATCTTGAGAAATCCATTCCGAACCTTTTTACGAATGTAGGAGAGGATGATATGATATTAATATCTATTGATAAGGATAAGACCCCCATTTCCGTTAGGAACTATCTTTCCACATTTGAAGATGAGGAGGATATAGCATGGTTTAGAGAAGATGGAGTTTATCCCATAATGAAAATAGTTGAATTTGAATGGTGTGATGATTTTTCTGCGTTGAAAAACTTAGCGTTTGAATATACTGATAAAGAATGGATTTTCCAATTAGATGCGGATGAGAATTTGACTGAAACTTTGATACAACAAATAAATCCATTTTTAGAAACTGCGAAGGGAGAGGGGTGGGATGGAATAATGATTCCTCGCATTAATACATATAGCGATTTGGAAGATTATCCTGACTTTATTGAAGATAATTATCTTCACTTTGCCTTCAATGATAGGGGATGGATGCATTGGCCTGAGTATTGTTTAAGAATTTATAGAAACTTAGATTATATTCGGTGGGTAGGGGAAATTCATGAATCTATACAGGGGTGTAAGGCCCACCTACAAATTGAGCCTTCGGAGGAATATGCAATACTCCATGAGAAATCCATATCTAAACAACTCATTAGTGATGAGTATTATAATACCTTTGAACATCATCGAAATCTCCATCAACAAAATCTTGAAAATCGAAAGAGGATAGTGGAAGCAAAATTAGAAAGTATTAGATTTAATTCAGAACAAGGTTTAGAATAAGAAGACATATAGGTTTAAATAGTTAGTCTAAGTAAGAAAGGATGATAAGATGGCTGAAGTAGTAATGGCGTTAGATTTCTCAGCAAGAGAATATTTTGATTTTAATAATTCTGTGAATCAATGGTTTATAGACCATGAAGTTCAAGTTGAAGGAGAATCATTTTCTAATGGAAAAGACACTCTCAATTATAATCATTATGAGAAGTTCAAAGTAGTTATCTTTAATTTCGATAATCTTGATGGAGATTATTTTTCGGAGTTATTTTATGCTTACTTACATAATATTAAAGACCCTTCATCAGTTAAGGTTTCATTGGCTGAAGAAGGACAATTTGGGTTTGAAACTCTCATCGAAACGACTTTGGAGAAATTTTTAGAAATGCTTAATACTGCTGATGACGAGGATGAGTGAAATGGATTGGAAGTGTATGACTTGTGAAACAGTCGCACCGTATAGAGGATTATGTAGGGATTGCACCGAATATGATGAAAATGGAAATATTTTAAATCCAGTTCCAAGAGTGAAGGTCAATTCATTAGGATTACCCATCATAAAAAAGAGAGGTGGGACAAACCATAATATTAATAAAGGCTTTAGAGCATCAAAGAAAATAGATGTTCAGAAGACATTGGTTGAAGACTTAAAGGACCTCACTTCAGATGCAGATGAATATATAGACTTAGCATAAACTAAAATGATTGATATGAAGATAATATATATAGACATAGAAACTAAGAACAAGTTTCTTTCAGGATTAGATTTTAAAAAACCGGAAGGTTGGCTAATAAGTTGTTTTTGTATTTATGATTCTTATACAGGAAACAAGTATTATTTCGTTGAAGATAAAGAAGAAATTATATATCATTATACAAATGAACCATTATCTTCTGTAAAAGAGGATATATTACAAAACCTGTATAATTTTACTGACGCGGAAGATATAATGACTAATTTTTACAAAGAAGGATATACTTTAAACAGTTATAACGGTCTGAATTTCGATTACCCTATTATGGGCAAACCCATTCGTGATGGTGGTGTTAATTTAGATAATGTTATACATAATTTTGAATTAGACAATAGGACAAGAGATTTATTCTTCGATTTGAATTTACATACCGACATAAATTTTAGTTTGCAGAATTTGATTAAAGGAGTAATAGGAAGTAAATATAGTAAAAGTATGAAATCTGCCTCAGCCCCTATTCAATGGAGTAAGAAACAGTATATCGAAGTATTAATGTATTGTATGTTGGATTGTATATATACAAGTGAAGTTTTTAACAGATTAGAGAATCCTGATGTGTTATACAGTATAGATTATAAAAGATACGGTAAAGTCCATAACTGTAATCTTCAAAATTACGAGATAGTAAAATAATGAGGGAATACTATGTCTAAACGAATTAATACCAAAGATTATCATTATGATAGTGTAAAACAATATAAGGGTAAGAGTAAAAAACCCATTGATAAGATAGATATATCAAGGGAAAGAAATGGTAAAAACAGTTCTAAAATAAGGGATGCTAAGGTTCAGCCCGATGATTTCGATAGTCCTTTAGAAGATATGGAGATTTTAAGGGGTATGGGTATGGATAGGTGTAGGGACTGTAAAACTTTATACCCCTTACATTTAAATAGGTGTCCGATTTGTAATGAAGATTAGAGGGATAGTTATGGCCGAAGTAGTTAATATGGTAGCGAGTCAAAGAATTTGTGATTTTATAGATGTAAATGAAGTATCTTATGTATTAGATATAGATTATGAGAGGGAGCAATTTCCCGGCCTTGTATATAGAATCAAAGAACCCAAGATTTGCATCCTATTATTTAGGAGTGGAAAAGCAGTTGCTACTGGAGCAAGGAATAAGGCAGATATAAAAACTGCATTTACTATGATGAGAGATGATTTAAGAAAGAATGAATTTAATCTATATCCTGAAGAAAACATTCGCACGGAATATCATAATATAGTGGTGACAACAGATTTATCAGAACAATTATCGGGAGCGAGATTGAACCTAACAAGTTTAGTTTTCTCCCTTCCTTTTCAATATACTGAATACGAACCTGAGCAATTTCCCGGTTTGATATATAAGAATCCCGATTTGAATGTTGTTTATCTAATATTTTCAAGTGGTCGTTGCGTCATAACAGGTTCTAAAACCTTTGAAGAGGCTTTGAAGGCTGAAGAACAATTGAAGGAAGATTTAAAACCATTCATGAGTTGATAAAAATGAGTTATAGTGCTTGGGATGCATTGGCATCAGATTACCCTACACAGTTAGAAAAGGGATTTGATGTGGGTGAGAGTCGAGGATTAAGTAATTTAGAAGGAATTACTAATTTGTTTATTAATAGATACGAGAATTTAAAAGAAATATTTATTAAGCAAGGTGGTTTTCATCCGAGTGGTAGTATAAAGGAAATAAAAAGGGAATTCCGCACCATTAATTCTTCCAATAGAAAATATCAGATAATCGGTATGGTTAGCGAAATGAAAAGGACTAAGAGTGGAGGTAAAATGATTACCTTAGAGGATTCCTCATCTCAAGTAAGAGTTTTTATAAGAAAGGAAGACCCTGCAAGTGACTCTCTCCTTATGGATGATGTGATTGGGATTAGAGGCTCATTCGAGAAGGATGGTAAATGGATTTGGGCTGACGAGGTTCAATATGCAGATATATTAGTAAATCATCAAAACAAAGGGGGAGATGATATTGACCCTTTTTCTATTGCATTTCTAAGTGATTTACACATGGGTTCAAAATACTTTTTGGAAGATACATGGGATAAGATGATGAAATGGTTCAAAGAAGATGAATTGTCTAAAAATATTAAATACTTAGTTTTATCAGGGGATTGTGTTGATGGTGTGGGGATTTATCCAAATCAAGAGAAGAACCTTTCTATTACCAATGCTTTCGACCAATATGATTTTTGTGCAAGAAAATTGGATGAGTTGCCCGACCATATTACTCCAGTAATACTACCGGGAAATCACGATATAGTAAGACCTGCTGAACCTCAACCTGTTTTAGAGCCTGAAATACAACAAGCGTTTAATTCAGCAATCCATGTGGGAAATCCTGCAAGAGTTAATTTGAATGGCTTAGATGTATTATCATATCATGGTAAATCAATGGATGACTTAGTTCCTCAATTGGATGATGTGACTTATGGAACATCTATTCAAGGGATGAAACATATGTTAAAGAAAAGACACTTAGCCCCTATGTGGGGTGAGCGAAATGCTTTATCTCCTGAAGAAACCGACCAATTGGTTATAAGAGATATACCGGATATATTTGTTACAGGACACACACATAGTCATGGCGTTAATTGGTATCGGGGAGTTCCTTGTATTGTTTCATCAACAGTTCAAGGGCAAACTGATTTTATGCAGATGTTAGGCTATTCCAGTATGAAAGGTTATTTGACTCTTTACAATGCTCAAAATAGGGAATCTAAAGTTTTAAAGTTTCATCCGAATGATTCTTAATTTATAGGAGATGTTATGTATGAAAAAATGGATTTTTCATGGAGAGCAACTACATCGTGATTTGGAAGATGACTTGTATGTGCAATTCATGGCTAACTTATTTTCCGCATTAACTACTGCGACCTTGATTGGAGCATACCATCTCTTCTTTCACATTTAATATTTCACATACTTAGGATAGAAGATTTTATATAGGTCTTGAGAATAGTATAATTTAATGAACTATGAGGTGAGATAGGTGAAGGAAGGAGTAAGAGCAAGGTATTGGAGTAAATTTAAAGCCCGAAGGAAGCATTTTCTTGCAGGGAGTATTGTGTTAAAAAAGGAGGTAGTCAATAATGTCTGATGGAAGACCGAACCCTAACAATCCTTGGCGCACTCCATCACCATATGGATATAATATGCCTAAGTATAATCCTCTCAAGGATATTAAAATTAAGGAAATTACAAATCTTTGTATCACCCATAATACAACTTGGGGAACAATGATACATAATGATAATACAGTAAAAGTAAATCAAAAATTTACATTCACTAATCGAGCAATTTTCTTATCAGCATGGAATATAGTAAAAAGTTTGAAAGGCAGTAGTGCTAATATAGAAGACCTCACGATTACTATTGGTAATTATGCAGACTTATCAGTATATCTTGATTCAAACCCCTTGTCTGAAGAGGAATGATTATGTCTATGATGGTATATCTCCATACGGTCCTTATACTCTTCATGCTTTTGTTTTGTATAAAGGCATATTTTCTCATGGAGGATTTATTTGATTACTTAAAGTCTGAAACTCCTACTCAAAGAGATTGGGGAGGAATAACCGGTCCTCCGCCACCACCACCTCGACCTACTAATTGGGATTTAACAGAATCAAATGAGTATGAAGGTTTGCATCTCTCAAAATACGAAGATGAGGATATAGTATAATCAAATTACAGATACTTTTATATATGATTAATATGAGGGGTTTTCATGGCGAAAAGAAATTGTGAAGAATGTGGCTATGGTTTAGCGATGAAAGCAAGAAGTTGTCCTCATTGTCGCAAACGAAAACGAAGAAAGTATTAAGTATGAATAATAATTCATAAAAAATATGTTTGTTGTAACTGAAACTAATTCGGAAAAAAAGAGAATTGTTTGCTATGGTTGCCTCGTCAAAAATCTTAAAGAATACACAAAGATGAAAATATTACGACAAACAATCGTGAAATGCGAGTTGTGTAAAAAATAAATTTCAAAATAATGAGCCATTAGCCAAGTCAGGTAAGGCACTCGGCTTTTAACCGAGGGATGCGTAGGTTCAAATCCTACATGGCTCACCATTTTGAGATAAAAAGTTATAAATACCTTGTCATGAATGGTGTATCATGGACAACTATACATTTTTACTTTCGGATATGGATTTTTTTACTGAGTGCGACCCGTCTAAGTTGGTAATATCTTTTGACAACATCCTTACTTGGGATTTAGAAAAATGTAAGGGAGATATAAATGCATTCATTAGTCAAATGAGGGATGGTGAAAGATATACAGTTTATTGTATGGAAACCCCTACACAGAATTTGATAAATTTGATACTCGCCCATGTCAATTTCAAACAACAATCATTGAAGGTAGGAACTCCTAATTCATTGATTCCTCAATTGAATTGTTATTTCAAAGATGTTAAAGATGAACTACATTTAGTATATTGTAGTTAATTTTATATAGGTCATGGAATTATTTTCCAATATGGGTCAGATACTTGATAGGCAATTAAAGTTTGACGAGTTGAAAGAAAAGATAGAGAAGATAAAGACTGAGATGAGTAATTTAGAATCTCAATTAGATATTCTTTCCGAAGATTATTTTGATTGTTTGAAAGAGATACAGAATTATTGCTCACATAAAATGATTTATGAGAGAGGGGAATATTTTTGCACGACTTGTATGCTTACTTCACGCAGAAAAGAAACTTTTGAGCAATATGTGGTAGGGGGGAACTAAGAATGGCTAATCACTTGAATAGTATGCGGTGTTATTTAGCAGGACCTATTGATTATGCAGAAGATGACGGAATAGGTTGGAGAAATGATATTTCAGATTTCCTTGAAGATTTGGGTGTGTATATTTTCAACCCTTGCAAGAAACCTGTTGCTGATGCTATATATAAGGAAGTCGAAGAAGAAAAAACTAAGATGTTAGGTTTGAAACAATCTCATAGATATTTAGAACTATCTCAAAGGATGAAGGAGGTAGTCCATTTCGATTTAAGGATGGTGGATGTATCTGATTTTGTAATAGTTTATGTAAATCCTGATATACCTACCTTCGGCACTATTCACGAATTGATTAATTCATTGAATCAGCGAAAACCTACTTTGGTTGTATTGGAGGGGGGCAAGGCAAACTGTCCTAATTGGTTGTTTGGTATTATGAATTTTAATTTCATCTTTGAAGATTTTAAAGACCTAAAGGATTATCTTATTCAGATTAATAAGGGTCATGTGGATGCAGACCTTTCTCGATGGGTATTCTTTGAATAAAATATTTAATACCTAATCTTTAAGTAGTCGAATCTGAATTTAAAATATATGGCTTTACCATCCCTATCTAATTTGTCGATGGGACAAAAGGTATTAGGAATTGGAATTGTAGCCATTACAGGTCTTGCACTCACAGGGCAGGGAAAAAATTTAAAGAGTAAAAAGAAGAAATTACCAACTGGGGGTAAGGCCGACTATATGAAAAGCCTTGGCGGAGGCGGTGGTGGAGGCGGTGGCGGAAGTCGTGGCTCATCTTCACCACCTAAAAAGACCTCTCCCAAACCCAATGATTCAACTGTGACGGCTCCTGAAGAAACTTCATCTATTACTGATACAGGTTCTTCAGATTCAGGACTTGACTGGAGCATACAACAGACAATTGCAAATAATGAAGCCACCCAAACTGCCGACTCATCTTTATTAGACCTTCTGAATTATGGAGTTCCTGAAGAACAACAAATTTCAACACAGGCTTATGATTGGGATTGGGATATTGGCGGAATCTTACAACAGAATATTGCAGACGGAACTGCTTTTAGTTGGTTGAATGAGGATTCTATTCAAGACCCTACATCAGTTAGTGTTACAAATAATGTTGATGGATGGCTTCAACAATATACTAATGATGAAGAGATAGAACTTGAAGAAACTGATACAGGTTCTTCAGATTCAGGACTTGACTGGAGCATACAACAGACAATTGCAAATAATGAAGCCGCCCAAGAGGATTCCACACCCGCAACATATACATTATCTCCATCCTCATCAGGAGTTGGTTATTCCCTTTAAACAAAACTTTTAAATAGGATGCAATAAAATTCAAAAACGGAAATGAATATAGCACTCATAGACGGCGGGTATTTCGTCAAAAGACTTCAGAAACATTGGTTGCCCGATATATATGGAAATATGAAATTTTGGAACGATAAGTTTGAGAGGAAAAAAATAGGTATAGATGAGTTAAATGAAAATCTTTATCGAATATTTGATAATGATATTACATACCTTGAGATTATAATGGAGAAAATTAAGAAATTTGATAAAGTTATAGTTATGTATGATGGTATATATGCACGAAGGGCAAGAGGTAAATACTATAAAAATTATAAGAGAAATCGCTCAGGAATTCATGCTTTGAAACACAAAGGGATAGATATAACTGTAAAAATAGAAAAATGCCTTTTTGACCCTTATCAATTAAGGCCTTCGTGGATTAGTGAAATGGATATGTTCAAAGAGGCAGATGATTTAATTGGAGAATATATTGAAGAAAACCCAATGGGAAAAATAACTATATTTTCCACAGACGGAGATATGTATCAATTTTTAAATCGAGAAAATGTTTCACTACATAATTTTACCAAAACTATAACCAAACAAGAAATAGAGGATAAAATAGGATTACCAATAGGAAAATATGTGTCATGGAAAACCCTTGTTGGTGATTCCTCGGACAATTTACCGGGGATGCGAGGCTATGGACCACAAAGGGCTAAAAATCTATTACAAGATTACAAATCTTTCCAAACCATTCCTACTGGTTTTTTTATAATACACTATATCCCTGCACATACGGTTCAAGATTTGAGTAACAAATTAAAGAAGTATAGAAAATCAAATAACCTTTCACTAAAAAATGTTTCAATAAATTATGGCTCATGGTGGAAAAGAATTGAGGATGGGAAAAAGGTAAATCTTAATAAGATGGAGTATGATTCTTTATGCGATGTTTTAAGCGAAAAAATAAGTTGCGTCATTGAAGACTATAATCCCAAATTGAAAAATCAGTATAGAGTAATCAAATTGCCTTTCAAGGAGTGATGAAGCATGAAAATAGGAATAGTAGGTTCAAGGAACTTTGATAGATATGGGCTGATGGAGGAAGTGGCCTTAAATTATATAAACTCCGAATATACCACCATCATTTCGGGGGGTGCAAGAGGGGCTGATAGATTAGCAGAAAGATTAGCCCTCCATCTTGATTTAGATATGATAGTTCATAAAGCACATTGGGAATTATATGGTAAAAGAGCCGACCCCATTAGAAATCAAAAGATGGTGGATGATAGCGATGCTTTATTAGCATTTCCCTCGAAGGCAGGGAGAGGAACACAGATTACAATAGATATGGCGAAAAGAAAAGGAATACCTGTTTATGTAATAGAAGATTGGGAGTAATGGGGATTCATTAGAAGGGTTTATATATATCCTGTTATGCTGAATGGTTGTGAAGAATATGTCTAATAGATTATCTGATTTAAAAAACGCCGTCAAAATAGGTAAGAGAGAGTATGGAATAGAAGAGAGTGTAACTGGGATGTATAGGTGTAAAATTTATTATACTGATGATTTTGATGAGGATGAAGATACCCCCATAGAAATTCACAACATATGTGCAAGGTGTCTTTTTATGGAAGACGACCCCCATAATTTAGGGGATGTTATAGAGGCAACAAGTTATGATGCAGACTGTGATGATTGTGGAGGAGATTCTATAATCGGTTTGATAATGGGAGTTTGAAATCACAATCTTTAAGTAGGTCTATTTCCAACCATAATTAATGGATTCATTTCGTATAGAATTAACAGATTCCGAACTTAATTGGTGTTTGGAACACGCAGAAAAAATAGTTGAACATTATGGGAAAAAGGGAGATAAAGGTTCAGGAACATATAACCATAATAAAGTGGATAGTAATTTAGTAGGATTTAAATCTGAGGTGGCTTGTAAAAAGTGGTTTGAAGGTTTTCTCCAATCATCCACCATTACTTGTCATTTTGAAGATTATCTTGAACCTAATACTAATGGAGATATTCAAATAGATAGGCAAGGTTTTGAAATTAAAGGACTACGGCCTATTCATTGGGATAAATTTAAGAGATGTATTCCACCACACCAATTAGAAAAATATGTTAAGAATAATCGAATTGTGTTATGGACTGTCGCCACAGGAGATATAGATAATAATGAAGTCGAAATAAAAGGGTGGAATTGGTGTAAGGAAGTTAAGGAGTATGGAGAATTTAGACAAACTATTTGTGCTAACATTTGGTTGAAAGATGATGAAAAGATGAGGTCTTTAGACACGCTTAAAGATTTATTAATGCAGATAGAACCAAAATTAGTGAGAAACATTTAAATAGGTGTAAAATTTAACTCATGAACCATGAGGCTAAAAGATTTAATAGTGGATTCTTTGAAACCCTATCAAACTCAATTGAATGAGTGGAGTAAAGAAGATATTGAAATCTTTTTTATGGGTTTTGGGAATCTAAGAGTAATTAATTCGGCAGGTTTTGAGTTCAATCAAACTTTCTTCACAAATGCTACCGACATATGTTTGGCATTGGATGAATTAGGGTTAGAAGGGTTGGATTATGAAGAAAGAGATTTTTACTATATGATTCATGCTGAACCCGCTTGTATTCATCCTCACTTATTAAGGTGTTTGAAAGATAATGGAAATCAAGTGTTGAAACTTGATTCGGAAGATGAGATTGATTGTTTTTCTTCAGCAGAAGGCCTTGATTTTGAGAAGGTTGAGGCATGAGGGATAAATTTTGTCCTGTTTGTGAAGTATATTATTCCATTAATTTAAAGAAGTGTCCCTATTGTAAAACGAAGGCTGAGGCCTATTTGAAAGTTTGGTTTTAAATAGTTTTAAGTAGTATCATCAATATAATATTATCTATGGATATTCGATATGATGTTCATGAATCTTTTGATAGGGAATCATGGACTCAAGAGGCATTACCGTATGGAGATATATGGATAGGAAAAGAGAATCCAGCAATTGTGGAAAGGAAAACTTGGGATGATGCTTATAACTCTTGGCAATCTAATCGCTTAGATGCACAAATAACTGAAATCCTTAAGAATACTGATAAAGGAATTATTCTTATAGAGGGAAAACTTAATAACTCTTGGATATGGAGGAATAAGAAAAATTATAGTGCTACTAAAGGATTGCAAACTTATCTTAACAGAATAAATTTAGAAGTGATACCTGTTATATATACAGATTCTAAAAACGATACTATTAAGTGGTGTGAAAAAATACATGAGAGAATAGTAAAAGAGGATTTCGGCATATTTATTCGCAAGGTAAAGGTTCTTAAATCATCTCGTAATAAATACCATAATATTATGAGTTTGATTCCGCAGATAACCTTGGAACGCTCTAAAAAACTTTACGACCATTTTAACTCTTTGCAAGACTTTATTAATAATATAGAGGAGGCAGTTGAAATTGATGAGAAAACAAGATGGAAAAATCAAGTAGGGAAGATAAAGGAATTTATTGAAAGTCCTTGGGGTGAAACTAAAGAGCGAGAAGTAATACTGGATAAAACTAATAAAGAAAAATTTAAATAGTTGGTTATAATTATCTTAATTATGACTCATGTTGTAACTTCGGCTTGTGTAGGTCATAAATATCAAGACTGTGTGGCGGTTTGTCCCGTTGATGCTTTTAAAGAGTTAGATACATACTTAGTTATTGACCCTGATGAGTGCATTGATTGTGCGGCTTGTGTATCGGAGTGTCCTGTTGAAGCGATTTTTGCAGACTTCGATTTACCTGTTCAACACGAAGGGTGGTTGGAGAGGAATGAGATAGAATCTGTTGATGCTCCACTTGCACTTGGAGATTCTCCTGTCTTAGCATAGGTTTAAATAAGTCTATATTGCCCTAACTCTATGAAGATTAGAAATGTCTTGAATCTATTTGATGGAATCTTTTGAGTAATATTAAATAGATTTATATAGTTATTATTTTGGGTTATTATTATGAGAGTTAGGAATGTCCTTAGTTTGTTTGATGGGATTTCTTGCGGAAGAGTCGCTCTTGAGAGGGCAGGAATAGAATATGAAAATTACTATGCAAGTGAAATTGATAAGTTTCCTATAAAAGTCGCTCAAGATAATTTTCCCGATACAATCCAATTAGGAGATGTTAAGGGATGGAGAGAGTGGGATTTAGCAGAAATTGATTTAATAATTGGAGGCTCACCCTGTCAAGGATTTTCATTTGCAGGGAAGCAACTAAATTTTGATGACCCTCGGAGTAAATTGTTTTTCGATTTCGTTGATATATTAACTCACTATCAGCCTAAGTATTTCATTCTTGAAAATGTGGTGATGAAAAAGGAATTTGAAGCGGTCATTACAGAATATATGGGTGTCGAACCAATTCTAATTAATTCGTCATTGGTTTCCGCACAGAAAAGAAAAAGACTCTATTGGACAAACATTCCAAATATCGCCATGCCTGATGATAGAGAAATAACTTGGGGAGATGTGAGAGAGCATGGAGTTGAATGGGGGAATATGTATTATTCGGACAAGGCATTGACATGGCTTGGAGAAAACGGAAGAAGAAAGAATAAAAAACTTAAGGTTCATGACGATGAAGAAAAAATGCAATGTTTGGAAGCGAGCCACTCAAAAAAATATAGTAACCAAAGGTTTTTTGGGATTGTCGATACCCCTGCCCAAATAACGGGAAGGAGGCTGAATGAATTTGGAAAGAGAGAAGATTACAATAAAGACCTAAAAATCACCCAATGTTTAGAAGTTAGAGGAGGGGATAAAATCCATTGCCTCACTACTGTTAAAAAAGATACTGTCATTTCAGTTTTGCCGAAGGGAAGATACCCTGATGTATTTAATACGCTGGAAGAAGGGATTCATTATAGATATATTACGCCCCTTGAATGTGAAAGACTTCAAACACTACCCGATAATTACACGAAGGCAGTTTCCAATTCACAAAGATATAAGGCACTTGGCAACGGTTGGACTGTGGATGTGATTGTCCATATCCTAAATCACATTGATTTAGAAGAGAAACTTTAAATAGGTCTTAACCGAATTTCAATTCATGTCCTTTTATTTAGAGATTAAAGCATCATTACTAAAAGATGTAGTTAAAGCCATAGAGAATATAAACGCCGAGTCCATATGGGTATTCGACCACGAAGGAATATATATCCGAATGTCTGATGTATATAGATACAAAATGTTAGAGATTAATATCAACCATCGTGATACGGTGAATTTTAAGTTTGATTCACCAAAACCTTATTACTTAGGATTAGTAATTGATAGATTAAAGGATGTAACCAAAACTCTTAAAAGTTCTGATTTACTAATTATGGATTATAGCGATGGAAATTCTTTTATTACTGCCGAATCTAATGGCTTAAAGAGAAATATTAAATTGATTGACATTTCTTTGATAGGTCAGCCCCCTGAATTGTTGGTGAGTCAAGAATATCAATCGGTTATTGAGTCTAAGAAAATGTCTTCCTTCTTGAAAGCCATTTCAAAATCTATCTCCTTTGATGTAATTATAATAGAAGGTAATTTTATCATAAGGTCTGAAACAGATGAAGGACTCGCCGAGATTTCTTGGTCTGAGGGCGATTGTAATTTAGATACTGAACTATCTGAGAGCGTCACTAACTTTTCAACGGCTGAAATAACCAAAGCCTTAGTTGCCTGTAAGAATAATTTAGTAATTAAAGGTTCAGACGACTCTCCAATTTCCTTTGAGTGGGAACTCGCTCCAAATTCCACTATTAAATCACTTGTAGCACCGAGGGTCTAAAATGGCGACTAAACCTAAGATTTTTGATTCCATCAAATCTATGATTGATGTGGGACAAGAGATTACTGCGGAGCAAGTTATTGATAAGTTAATAGATATGGGGAGGAAAGAGATACCTACCAAGAAATCGTTGGCGGTAAAATTTAAGAATGATAAACAATTTGTAGTTATTAAAAGGGGAAGAACCCCTACTATCTTTAAACGCATTCTTTAAATAGCAGGGTTGTCAATTATTGTGTATGCCTAAGAATCTTCCAATTGAAGTGACAAAGATAGAAGATTTCATCATGGAAGATGAGAAATTTAATAATTTAAATTCTTGGGTTAATCATGTTGTGGAAGATTTAGGAAATCTTGCATATCGTAAATCAAATGGAACATTAGTCACAGACCGAGCCAATGCCACCAATCTTAAACTAACTGCTGATAGAAAAGAAGTGTTAGTTGAGGATTTGGGATATAGGTTTGAAAAGAAGGGTGAAACTTCTCGCCTTATCGGTATTGAAAATAGATTGATAGGAAAATATAAGGTTAGTATGGTTGATGAAGAAACCAAAATAAAGCGAAAAGAGGTTTTAGATGAATTTCTTCGTTATTTTAATACTACACCAATCACTAATGAACAGGACCCTCTAAAGGTCAAAGAAGAATCTCAAACAGAAGAAGTCGTATTGACGCTGGATGAGGTAATTAGGAGAGGTTTTTTGATAGCCGCTATTGAATCTAATGAGAGGTATGGGAATCTAAGATTAGGAGTAGGTGGAGTTATTGCTACCTTGATAAACTATCCTGTTAAAGATATTCAAAAGAAGGATGTGGCTCGAAAAATACAACAAGAAAAACTGATACCTGAGTTTGTGAAGATTATGGAAGATAAATCTATCGAGGATTTGATGGTAATTTTAAAGGATGAATTTCCTAATTTTAAATTTTCGGAAGCAAAGGAGGAAGAGGAACAAAAATATGAAATAGAATATTTCTTCCCAATTGGAGATTATTTTCCTACTCTCGTTTATTATGAAAACAAAACTCTAAATAGAGAGGGAGAGGTTTCATTAAAAGCACTAATTAAAAGATTTAATGTAAAGTCCGATGATAGTTTAATGGAGATTTATAATTGGATGGTTTCTAATCAACCCAATGGACCCGAATATCCTCAATCCACCGGAGGGAGTTATATAATGATTATAACTAATCGCCCCTTCACTTCACTTAGACTAACGACAGGGATGCCTTGGCATAGTGGTGGTTCATGTGCTTCGTGGCAAGGGGGTGCAGGACCTCGAAACCCGTTGGGAAGAACTGGATATACCTCGTCTTGGACTGGATGGACCGATATGAAGTATATGAATATGATGGCTTTAATTTTTGCTAACAATGATTCAGGAGAGAGTGATTTAGAAGAAATTAATTCCGACTGGCCTGTTGTCTATGATGATACTTGTAAGGGAAGGATTCTTCTTAGGTGGGGCTATGTTTCAGACGATATTAATTTTAAGGTCAAGGAGGAAACATATGATAAAAAGGCCCGTATAGGATTCAGCGTGGAAACTTATTATGGTGTTGAATGTAATAAGAAAATGCAATATAGAAAAATCCTAACAACGGCGGCTTCGATGGTTTTGAATGAATCTGCATTAAGCGAGAAATATTGGCAAATGCTTCATTCACCCCACCGCCATTGGGGAGCAACAGACCGTAGCGAATCAGCAATAGGAGGTGGCGGAGTTTCTGCCTATGGAAAACAAATTAGAACTAAAAGACAAGGAACTATCAATAATAGTTATTATGTTGATGAAAGTATTGATGTATTAGATGAGCAAAAAAATATTGCTATGTCCAATACATTAACAATTGGAGATGCAATGGGTTTGAGTAAAAGAAGAATTCCTGCTGAAGTGAGAATTTTGTTAGCACAGAATCCGAGAATATGGTTATACCCTAATGCAATTACGGAACTATTCGGTCTAAGGGATTTAACCACAAATCTCATATTACTAAACTCCACCTCTTGCACCTCTCAACAACAATTAGAATTCTTCAACCATTTAGATTTTTATGAAAAAGAAGACCAATTTTCGCTCATTAAAACAATACTAAAAAATCAAGCATTCGATGAAGTTATAGAAAATAGACTAATCAATTACATTAAACATAATTCATCCACATTTGAAGATTTATTTAACAAGAATAAAATATATACTACACTCGATATAGAGGATAAGGTAACATACAGCCTTTTCCTACTGTTAGATTCTCCCGATACAGTATATTCTCTTTATTACATCCCATTTTCTCAAAATACTGTTGGAAAGATGATAGATATTCTATCTAATAGACGGAGCGTAACTGGCACTTATGCCCTTATCCATAATTTATTATTCGCTAAGAATACAGACACGACTAATTATATCAAACTATTGGATATTTTGAAGAGGAGTTTGAAGTATAAGAAAAATAAGTATGTAAGAGATGCTTCAGATTCCTTAAACTTAGTTTTGAGTTCTTATATAATAAACTACAATTTATTAGATAACAATACTGTGAGAGATTATTATCTCCAAATCATCAAAACAATTTGCACTAAAGTAGGCGCTCTTGAAGCAAGGCCTAACCTTATTGAAAGTTTCATCATTGGTGAAAGGGATAGTATGCACCACTTCTTAGACCGGCAAGGAGGGATTGAGGGGATAGGAAGTCTTCCGTTTGTATATGATTACTATCTTGAATGTCTAAATAAAAGAAATGATTATCATGATGATGCTGATGTAATTAAGGCATTCAATAAGGAATCTGCCTTCCCTGAACCTTCTGCATTAGGTATGTTTTTGCTACTTAATTCAAAACCGAGGACTATTGAGAATTATAACTCAATTGAAAAAATCGGAGCCATGCTTGGAACAAGTGATATAACTAATTTTTCTGAACTGAGCGATATGACACTATATTCCCTTCTATCTTGTATGTTGGATTTCGATAACCCTAATTTAGCAGGAGAAAAAATTATTAGTAATCCAGCCCTAAGAATAGAACTATTCAAAGCATTGACAAACAAATCATTTTATGATAGAAACTTTACAGAATTAATAAGAAATAATATTGTTGCTTTTGTGGATGTGGATAACTTTACATTTTATAAGGATGAGATAGAGTCTTATATATTAAATACAATAATGGAAAATAAATATTATAAACTTTTGAATCAAAGTGGAGATTTCAGAATTGCAGACTTAGCAACATACTTAATCGAGCCTAATCAAATTAATGAATTATTCATAATAAGTTTAAAGGAGTGTTTCGGAGAGTTTTATAATGTGGATTCATTCATTGTGAGGAATCCTTTACCAGTCGAAGAGTATAGGAGAGCAGTTGATAATGGAGATATAGAATCTATACTGGAATTAGAAGAGGTAATAAATAATATTAAAGAAAGCGAAGAATGGAAAGCGATTGATTTTGTGATGTTTGGGGATTTATTGAAGGGCTTCTGCCAAAATCCTCGATTATCTCAAAACATTCAAAACTTTATTATTTTTGATTTACTTGAAATTACAAAAGAATACGAAATTCAAGATGCTTATAGAAAATTAGATATTCCTTCCATATATTTAGCCATAGCGAGTAATCCTAATATATCACTTTCTTGTATAACCTATTTATTAGAGATGAAAGTTGCTGAAATCCAACCCATTAAAAATAGATTAGCACAAAATCCTAATGTTCCGATGGAATATTTAATTTCCAACAAAATAAGTGCTAAAAACACTTTGTTTGATTTATTCCCTTATGAGGTATTGATGAATGCACAAATAGACCAAAATGATTTTTATAAATTATATAATTATATTTTGACGATACTCAATACTGCTATTAGCCCTAAAACATTTAACATGAATCAATTTGTGAATGAAAAATTAAATCCCTATTTAAGTTTTGAGAAAGGTTTAGAGTTGAGAAAGAGTATTGAGGAACTATTATACTTGAATATTAAAGATGTTTTCTATTGGAGAGGCGGATTTAATCTTGCTAAAAAATTCGACAAAATAGACTCTATTAATTATTGGTTGAAAGAAGGGGGAGAGGGAGGAATTGCAGATAATCCAATCGTTCCCTCTAATGAATATCAACAGTTTAGTATATTAAAATGGGATTCGGATAAGTCGAAGAATATTCTGATGAACATTGAGAATCACAAATGGATAAATAAGAAATTAATTTATATCGAAGGAACTAAAACATCCTTCGATGAAAATAATCATTTACAAACTATTCCTATGGGCGAGAATATAGAAATAAATCGTCTATTTGGATTCATACCTGAAGATGCAAGGACCCCTCCCGGTGAAATCCTATATTGTAATACTTGCCTTGAACGCACTACGGAAAAGGGGAAGCCTGTAAAGTATAGATTTAATACAATGGAAGAGGCCATTAAACATAAAGAAAACAAACATCCTGATGAGGAGGAGTTTATTGCCGAGCCTGATAGGGCAAGGAAATGGACACACGAATGTATATTTGCCATTATAGACAATCAACCCCCCTCCAAAGAACTTAGAATTCCTGATTGGAGATATACCCTTACTTCCGACACTTATAAAAACCTTATCAACACAATTGGAATTAGAGTGGGAAGTATTGCGATGTTCGATAGGTTATATGACACATTACCCATCTCATGCAACTTAGGAAACAACAACACAGAATATCAAATACAGGATATGATTAAAAACATCAACACCAACCAAGCGTGGTCGGGGGATTTCATTGATGAAAACTTAGATTTATTATGTAATGCTATGCAAGGCGAGAGTGGAAACATGGATATGTGGAGTAATTTTATATTCACTTCTGATTTTATTGAACACTCCATAGGCCTATTTAATGATAATCCTGAGAACTATTCTGATTTAATGATTTATATTTTGAGGTGCATTGATTTAGATATAATTGACTATGTTGATTTGAAAGAACTCTCCCTTCAAATTAGTGATATAGATACATTAATCATGGTTAATAGGTTTTTAAGTGAAGTTAAGTTTTAAATAGTCGCACCCGAATTTATAGTTTATGACGAATTGGCAAATTAGGGTTGAAGAATTGCATACTCTAAGACAACCCTATAAAGATAAAAAATATTTGGAATCTCTCCCTCACTACCTTCCCTCGCAAGATGGTGTTTTAGGTGATAAGGAAAAGGCCAAAATTATAAGAGATTGGACTGAAAGTTTAGCAAAAGGAATAAACAATCGACCTCACAATCCCCGTTCTGATATATTATTTAATAGCCAAGCAAGGGCTAAGATTTCTCGAAAGTATAAGAAAGAAGATGATGAAACAGGCCGAGAATGGAAACACCGTTATTTGGCTGAAAAAGACAGTTCCAAATGGGCTACTTTTAATAATTTAATTAGTAACTCACCAACCGAAGATAACCCTTGGTTTTCTTCAGGCTCAATTCCTACTGGGGGTGCAAGATTGGGTAGTATTTCCTCATGGGGATATTCAAGCAAGGAGTTTATTAAAGGCATGATAGAAAATAAAGTCAATGAATCCAATAACAAAAGGAGCAAACACTATGTTGGAAAACAAGGAGAAAAATCTCGCATCTTTGATTTACTTAATGGTTATTATTATATCACCGCCGAAGATGCTGAGGCCATCGCACAACTTCTCCCATTCATCTTGAAATTTATTGCCAAAATCAATCAAGAAGATGACTATCTTTTTTTGAGAGAGTATAACCCCAATACAGGAGAGAAGATTTCTCCTAATCAAGAACAAATTCAATATAGTTTTGAAAATCCTAATGACATATATCATACTAACTTAAGGTTTCAGACTTTAGAGGAAGTAAAGATTGCGGTTGAGCAAGAAATAGATTTAGATTTGGATTTAGTTATTAAATATTGGATGGCTCAAGAGAAACTCCATAGGGGGGAGATAGATAATCCTATGAAGGCAATGGGGAGAGTAATGGCTTTTTTCAATCAATATCCTCCCTATGCTAAAGAACTTGATAATATAGGAATGGATAAAAAACAATTATCCCAAGTGATAAAGGACTCTCAAAATCTTTTAGATGAAATTAATGAATTAGATGGGGATGAATTGCAAGCCTTTGTTGATGATAACAAATCTCAGATAGAGATAGTGATGGATTTTGAAACGACTGAGGAATATGTATTTAATACGATAAAAATTTCTAACTTATTGAATAAAATAAAGGATGATGGAGCAAGAAAGGCTCTTGCAGACTTCAAACCCCCTCCATCCGCAGGGAGAGGAGCCGGCCAATCTGTCGCCGATAAAATGAAACAAGTAGCGGTTGAGAAAATGCACTTCCTAATTTGGATAACTAACGACCCAGTTGAAGTTATTAATCAAAACACATCTCAGAAATGGGGTCAAAGGTCGGAGGAGATGTGGAATGGTGAGAGGGTGAATGACGCAGGGCTGAGTTGTATTAATTTTAACGGTCAATATGGTTGTGGCCCCTATTTCGATTTCTATAATGGTAATGGGGTGGCCTTTGTCGCTTTGATTGATGAAGATATTATTAATGATTATAAATTAGCAATTAAGAGTGGAGATAAAAAGAAATATCCTAATCTCGCTAAGATGAGTCCTGAAGATTTATTCAATAGTGGTGAATCTGAAATTGTGGGTCGGATGAGTCTAAGGTGGGGAGATAAAAGAAATATTGAGGGGGGAAAAATTGGGTGGGGAATTGGTTTAGAAACTACGATATATCCGAAAAAGCAAGGTTGGGCCTTCCCTGCATTTCAAGGAGTGGCAAGAATATTAAAACAAATCAAGGATAATTCCGGCAATAGTATATGGGATTCCAGCCTTAATGAACGGGGGGAGCCTATGCAAAAAATTAAAGCACCCTATAAGATGGGGTGGGCTTACTTAGATTATAATAATCATGGTTATTATGGTGAAATTCCTGAAGGCGATTACGACTGTAAGGGCTTAGGCAATAGCCAAGAATTAGTCCCTAACTATAATCAAGGTTTAAGATTCGGAAGAGATACCTCAAGAGCGGCGAGAGCAGTTCAATTACAAGAGGGAGTTGAATTGGACTATGATGAATATGTTCGATTTGAATTTCGGGATTTCCAAGAAATTACACAAGGGCTTTTAACCGATATTAGACTTTATGGGAGCATAGACCCCGGAATATATAGAACTGTTGCACAGAATCCTCAGATATGGGTTTCTGAAACTTCTTTAGCCTCAGTAATAAATGGTTTGTTTAGTAATACCCGCCAAGAGCAGTATCAACCTATACGAAAAGAATTTTTGGATTCGGCTTTGGACTCCTCTTCACAAAATATTTCATGGCTTCTCCAATATCCTGTGAATGAAACTTCAATCGCAGGAACATTGGATATGTATGATACCACTAAGACTTGGAACTATGGAGAGAATTGTTTATTAAAAACCATCTATAATCATACTTCGGTAATGGAAACCTTCAAAGGACACACTCCGGATATATCTATTCAAGAACACCTTTATAATCAAAAGATAAAGTTAGTGGATAGTGCAACTGGCCGTGATTTTGCTATGGCTTCTGATTTATTTCTATTAGATTTGAATATAAAGACAGGTAAGGCCCCCGCACGAATGATAGATAATGCGGTGTTGAGTGATATGATTCAGAAGTTAAAGAGTTCGGCTAAGAAATTGGGGCGAGGTAAGATTGGTTGGATAAGAACTACTAAGAATATTTTCCCGAATATTAATATTGATTGGACTTTTTGGGGTAGCAGGACTGAAACTGCTAATGCGTTGAGAAGAAATAAGGAATTATTGTTGGCATATTATCAACTTAAGACGATTCACAATCTTTCATACTCACCGAGGTTATCCACTACTAATTATAAAACCCTATGTGAAGTTATGGGTATAATATATAAATTTCTTCATTCCACCCCCCATAATACTCCAAGAAGTCTTAAAAAACTTATGAACGACTATTATAAAACATATAAGGCATTAACTATGAATTTATTATATGATAAATCTGACGGTTCAAGCATATGTTATTCTGATAACAACCTTTTCACCTCAATAATTCATCCTAAACTATTAGATTCCAGTAGTGTTATGGCGTGGGCTTGGACTTCACTATATGGTATTTCACCACCATCTCAATTCTCAACTTTTAATGAATCAGAAAGGAGTTATAGTAATAATCCACTCACCCAATTATTGATTTATTCGGATGATGTATTAAGTATAGATGATTTACAAAACACCATTTGTATTAATGCATGGGATAATATCCCTATCGGCGAGTTAGGAATAGAACAATACGCAAAAGCATATAAATTATATATGTATTATTATCTTTATCACTTTAGCCGCTCACCCCGAATATTCAACAAAGTTTTTAATTCCTATATGTCCTTTATCACCACAAATGCTAAGACTACTTATACTCCATATCCAAACGGCTCATTTCCCCTAACTGCCATTCTTCTCGATGCCTTAGTAGGCAAAAATGGGAATTTGCTCCCTAACAACCCCTTCATTGATAATAAACAAATTGAAAAATTATACCCTTATTTAAACCCTGAGTTAGTTCCGACCATCCCCCCTGATGCAAGGGTTCATAATAATATTGAACTTCCTACCCCTATGGGAAGTTTCTCACAATTGCGACCAAGGGTGTTTGGAGGAGATGGCCGAGCCGTTGTCGCGGCGGTAAGGGAGTCATTTGGGTCTGACGGATTGAATGCTTTTATAGGATTAATCTTAGGTTATTATTCCGACTTCGCTCCTCAGCAATATGGGATAGATAACCTCTTTAAATTACTGAGGACTCCAGCCCAATTTAGAATGGCTGAAAGGGCTATGTTAAAACTCTCATTAGGACCTTACTTTGAAGTTAATAGAAGAGGACACTATATTTTTAAAGTTCCTACCGAATTACAAAAGTTATCGGAAACTGAACTTGTGGATTTAGTATATAACGACATGGATGCTTACTCCCGAAGAGAAGATATTCAAAGCGATATAGAAATTAGACTCAATCAACTCAAAAACTATTTAATAATTTTGGCACAGAATCCATATATCCCCCAATCCATGCAATCAAGATTAATACTTACCACTCAGAATACTAATGCATTTTCTAAATCTGTAAAGATAATAGAAACAACTCAGGGTCGAGGAATTAGTCAATCGGAAATTAATGTTCATTATAGCGATATATTTACTCTCTATGGAAGTAATATATATAACGAAGTAAGATATAGGGAGATAGTGGCAGAATTGGTAAAGAATCCTATAATTGGAATTCCTACTATAAATCAAATAGTAACTTATATAGATGAATCATTAGTATCTCAATTAATATTAAATGCTAAGTTTGATTTGGATGCGGAAGAATTAATGAAGCAGAAAGATATAATTAATGAAACTCTATTTGATAATGCACCGGCTATTATAGAAGGGAATCCTGCGATAAGTGATGAAATAAGGCTTAAGTTATTTGAAATATATCTTAATAATATTTTTAAGATGCCTATGAAGGATATGACTGATTCGTTAAAAATACTTAGGGATTTTGCATACGATTCAGGAGATAGATTTAATTTTAGAGATGCTACGGATTATGGGAAGTTCCAATCAGCCTTACAAAAACTAAATTTCAACAACATAGGTATGTGGAGAGGAGGGTTTGGAAAGTTCGGTCTTAATAAATTTATTCCCCCTGATGTTATAAGGGAGGGAGATTCCATCTGCGAGCAACCCATTATCAAACAAAAACCTCAACTTATTATAGATGTTAATTTTAAACCCCCTTATGATGATGTTTATATCTCACAAGATGGGGGGTTCGTGAGTGAAGAAACACAACAAGAGTTAGAGGAGATTGAAAGTGCGTTGGAGGAATTAAGTATGCAAATTCAAACCGAGGTGGAGGGATTAGGGTGGGATGATTACGAAGATTTGGAGAATAATATGGAGGAAGACATGGCTGAATTAGAAGAATACGGCCAACTTCGACATTTACTTTACGCAAAAAGTAGGAAACAGACCACTAAGAGAGATTTGAAGGGAAGAAAGGGAGTGATTAGACAATCAGCCCCAATTAATACCACAATTCGTTATATTGACAATAAGGAGGAAACTCAAAACGGCATTAAACTATCCGGAATGTATTGGGATAGTGGCCGTAAGAGAATGAGTAATAAATGGAGTGAAATCTATCCTGATTGGAATTCCGTCTATGGAGCAGGAAATTATGGAGAGAGAGGGGATGGAGAAATTAAAAAATGGAAGAATCAAATTACATTAGTTTTCTTTGATAACAACCCCAACATATCGTGGAATCCAATTTCCAGCACAGGAACAGAATTGCCAAAGTGGAGGATGGAAGATAAATATTGTAATAGTGATGCATTCAGCAGAACCATCGAGTTCATGCTGAGTAATATGAAATCTCCTGAACAAAATTTAATTCCTTTCTTACTAACCCTGACTGACTTTATTGAAAAAAGTGGAAACTTTAGATGGAAGTTAGGTAGCGGAGAAATACTTTCACGCAACCCCATTAGTCTGCTATCCGGCAACAATTATTATGTATCAGTTGGTTCAAGGGAAGGAAGACTCAATCTCGGATGGGTTTTCACTAATATAGATGTTTGTAATCTATGGCCGTATCTTGAATATGCAGGAACGGATGAGGCATTTTACACAGATAATAAGATAGCACTATTAATGTTTTTGAGTGGTTTGGTGCAGGGCCAACGATACGCCAATTATAAAAGGCCCGCATACGCACTTATTGACCTACTATGCAATATTGATACTGCGAGCGATTATTATCAGGCTCTTGCTAACTCAGGAATTCTTATCAGCCTTTGGCCTGAAGGAACTCCATATGACGAAGGTAATATAACAGGAGTTTTTGAGTGTGATTTAGGAAAACTGGGGCGAGTAGGAATACGGGCGAGAGGCCCACTATATCTTGGATTTGATTACACTTCCTTTTGTCAAACAACTGGATTTACCATCCTTAGTGGAATGGGGAATAGTATCGAAGGGGTGGCAGACGACATTAGTATTTATGCCACCATATATCAAGCATCCATCTCTCGACCCAACTCAAATATCCATTCATTTACCCGAAATGCTTTGTTAGAAAGGCAGGAGGATTGGGTGACATATATGAGGGAGCAGGGTGAGATGAATCCCGAAGGCATTGTGCAAGAGGCTGAAGAATACAATACTCCTAAAAAGGAAAGCCTTAATATAGATGATAAAAAGATGGAGAAATATATTAGATTAATTTTAGGAGGTAATGAAGATGCCCAAAGTAATGTGTCCTGAATGTAAGGAAGTATTCGGCACTCGCACGGCCTTAACAGACCATAAGGCTAAAACAGGCCATAAGGGAGGGGCCGTCATATACACCGAACCTAAGAAGGAAGAAAAGAAAAAGCAAACCAAAGTCGAGAAGGTCGATAAGAAAAAACCCTTTGAATGCCCTCGATGCGGAAAGAGGTTTAAAAATAAGAAGGCCTTAGAAAATCACCAAAGAGATAAAAAGCATTTTGATATAAAAAAGGTTTTAGGGGGGGCAAAACCTGTGGAAATGAAAAAACTCCCTGCTCCCAAAGAATCAAAGAAAGAAGAACCAAAGGAAGAGGTAGTAGTAGCGACTCGCTCAGACATAGACGGGGATGCTTATGTGGTTATAACTAATACCGATTATGAAAAAATCATGAAGAGTTTAGAAGCACTAAAAAAGACTATTACTTTGGATAATATATCATTCCAACAATTACAAAATACTGATTCGTGGGTGGTGACTTACGCTCTCAAGGATGAGAGTGAGTGGGATTATATTTTGTTTTATTGTGACTTTGTTGAAATAGAACACAATTTGGAATCTTTCTTATCCTTAGAAGATAAGATAAATTTAGATAGCAAACCTAAAATATTCGATATGGCTTCTTTGGATTCGAGAATAGGAGTTAATAATGATATTTATGGCACTAACGAGTGTCTTATTATTACACATGAGGGTCAAGACGCAGTTAGTTATGGTGAGTTAATAATTAATATAAGCCAAAAATTAAAGTCGGATTCTAATGCATTAGGTCCTGAAGACCTTCTTTTGATTGGTGGTAAATGGGTCAAACCAGTTCCTGTAACTAAGCCCGTAACTAAAACTAAAAAGGAACAGACGACCTTTAGGCAAACATGGACTACAAGAGATTGGGTTGATGTGGATGATGATTATTATGGAATGACTATGTGGGGGGCAGAAGGCAAGGAAAATCCTTCAGAAGATAACGAGGAAGAGGAAGAAGAAATTGAAACATTCCAAACGAATCCTGTTTATCGTATTACCGATAAGGCATTATGCATTGATAAGTTGGTAAATGTTGAATTAGTAGTAATTCCTAAAGAAAATCCCTCAGAAGACGATGTTCAAGAAGAAGTGAATATCGAAGATGATGTTCAAGAAGAAGTGAATATCGAAGATGATGTTCAAGAAGAAGT
>ENA-OREN01000944-OREN01000944.1-marine-metagenome-genome-assembly--contig:-NODE-944-length-37122-cov-5.125199_pt1 | contig 37122 bp, 56 predicted proteins | sample MGYA00248624_ERZ508555 | MGnify/ENA primary metagenome ERZ508555 (study PRJEB26222, sample SAMN06267773) | marine metagenome | isolation source: Saanich Inlet, British Columbia, Canada | place... | reverse complement strand
CGGGTCATACCCGCCCGGCAGCGCGAAAAACTCGCTAGGGATCGTCGGTGGAGCCGTGGGGTCATCCGGATTAGGCACTGGCGACTGATCGTAAATCGAGTCATACAAGGCCCTCATCACTGGATCAGGTGGTACGTCCTGCGTAATCGGATCTCTCGTCTCGTAAGGTGGCGGCGTGATGGTTTCCGTGGTCGGGTGATTCTCGTAGATTGGAAACCCGTTCTCGTCCACCCGTCCTGTGTCTACCCAGTGGTCAGTAGTGACCGTGTAGTCAGGTGGCTGCACCTCGTACCACGGCCCCCATAAGAGATTACCGTCTTCATCAGTCTCCTGCTCAACATAACCAAACACAACCTCGGGAGTCGTGATGATGATGTAGGGAAGCTCGATAATCTCCTCAAGCCCCTCAAGGCTAGTGATGATAACCATCGACTTTGTGCCATCCGCACTGACCAGCCTCGCATTGTCGTTAACGCAGACGTAGTTACCACTCCGACCGTCGATCATGCCTCTCAGTGGTGATTCCTCGTCCACTAATCCGGTGGCTATCAGGGCGGGAAGGTCTTCACAGATTGATATGTACCACATCATAGGTCTGCTACCTCTGCCGCTGTTAACTCTTCGTCGAATATCTTGACCTCACGAACTGTGCCGTTCCACTGCTCTGATCCTGTTTGATTATTTCCTATGCCAAGGTTACCTGTACCCATTGTTCCGTCGTATGCAGCAGGGGTTGCATCAGGAGCAGCGTTATAATACGCCGTTAACGCATCACCCCATGTACTAACAGCAGAAATTGGAGTTGAAGCTCGAGATGGCCCGTTTGGAGCATCGCTGCCGTTAGTTCCATCATATGCGCTGATGTTGTCATTAACTGCGGTTGTACTTTTGTATAAAATCCTGCCAAGTGCTGAACGGTTAAGAGCGTAGGCGTTAGCCGTTACACCGTCTGGTTGAGACACCTCCACATACCCTGAACCCGCTGCATCAGTGACCATGTCACCTGCTAGCAGAGTGTCAGCATTCCTTGTGACGGCAGCGGCAGCGGTTGCTATGTAGGATGTGGGGTATGTGGATTGTTCTAGTTGTGCGCCCCAGAGATACGCTTGTTCTCCGAGAATCCATCCACCACTACTACCAGTGCAGCCAACATAAAGTCGCACACTTGTCGCCGTTCCGGTGTTGAATGAAAGTTCCACCCGTGAAAAAGCGCCAACCGTTAAACTTGATATAACATCTACGGTTAGAATATTAGCCAAACCTGAAGCATTCATAGCTTGTATGGGGAAAGTTGTCATATCAACGCTGTTAACCCATAGGGAAAACGTATAATCCGTACTAGCAAGAACGGTAATATTTTGATACAAACGCCCAGAACTAGCGCCAGTAACCTTATCTGCTGTAAGTGTCCCGTCAGGAGCAGTGGCTTGGTCTGCTTGAACAGTTACACTTTGCAGCCAATTACTAGTCGTAAAGTCCTCAGAGTACAAGCAAAGATTAGTCCTAGCCCCCTCAGCCAGATAACCAAATGGCCCAGAGGCATCTACCGGAGGCTGGAATACAGAGGCATTGCCGTTCAGTGTCCATGTCTCGCCTGATGTCGATGATACTAGTGTGCTGCCGCTGACGTATGAACCTGGCGTGAAATCAACCACGGGTGTTGTGCCGTCGATCTCGTTGAATACCTGTGCTCTGTAGATGTCGCCATCGAAGGGGTAGATGGGGTATGCCGTTATAGCACCTACCGAATAACCTGCTAAAGGCGTGTCTCGCAGTGATGTAGCACCACCAACAGGGTTCTGAGTTGCGCCTAGTTGTGTGTAGTCGCTAATTGCAGGAGCTTCTAGATTGCCATCAGCAGTATAAAGTTTAATGTCACCTGTGGCAGTGTCAATGGTAACTCTACACCAACCTAATTCGCCTACGGCAAAAGGGATAAGAGAAGTAGTTGTTGTATACCGAAGAGTGCCAGAGGAATCCCAATATTGGAAATTAAGAGCGCCGGTAGTCGTAACATAGAGTTCAAAATCCCTAGTCGCTCCCGCAGCCTTATTAAACATAAAGACATTATTTGAAGTTGTAGAGCGAGTAGCCCTAACCCTGATATCCAACTCAGACCAAGTCGTCACGACACTAGGCGTAGAGAAGTAGTCACCACCTCCCCCATGCAACTCACCGAACTGCGTAGTCGCTGACGTTAACGCACTACCCGTGGCCTCTGTGACCACGTTGGCAGTGACTGTGTTAGCGTTGAGCGTGTTGAAGTACTGGACACCGTCTATGTTTGCGCCGTGTGAGGCTTGTTTGACTGAGATGTTAGCATGTTCAACAAACGCGGCAAGGGTAGTCGATTTCACAAATACCGTTATATATGTTGCTATGCTCGTTGCTGTAAAGCTTGCCGAGTATGTCGTGCTGGCGCTTAACGTCCCACTGTTGGCGTGTGCTGTGCTTCCAGGCACTGTGCCAACACTAATTTGCGTGGGGGTTCCTGAATAAATAAATTCTATAGAGCATGTATAGGTCAGTCCTGCTACTGTAGGCACAATTAGCCACGCTGCCGCCTCTGTTGTTGCCGTATTCTCAGTCCTAAGTCTCCCTCCTACAGCGGACAAAGAAGTGTTAGTCCCTGCAACCCAATCGCCAATACCATTTTCAAATGTCGCGCTATCACCAGTAACCAACTCAGCCCCAGTACCAACCCCTGTTGACACGTACTCGCTGGGATTCTGATTGGTCTGGCCTGTGACGTTTTCTGATTGTGCCCCGCCAATTATTACGTCAAAAGCTGCCGCTCCTGATACATCTCCAGTGGCTTGTATCAAAAACACTGTCGCAGTGGATGCTATTGGTGCCGCCCCCCCGTAAGCTCCCTCTACTGAAAACCTTTGAGGGGTTGTCGTTAGCGTTATAGTTTCGTAGACCCAAGTGTTAGCTGTGCTAAAGACCATGTCTTGAGTTCCAGAGACTACGCTTAACCAAACGCTTGCTGAAAAAGACTCCCCTACACCCATGCTCCCGTGAGAATATATCCTTGACCTGTCTGCGCCAGAAGTTCCACCAGCCTCAAATGTCCATCGCTGCTGGTTTATTACGTTACCGTCACCATCAGTTATCGTCCCATAGTTTGCGTCTACAAGAGCAGGAGTTACACCGGCATTTAAAGGGCTTTTTACCCACCCTACGTTAGTAAAGTCTTCACTAGCAGGAACCAGATTCTCGACCCGCCTCGCGCCAACAAACCTCGGCTCACTGCTCTCAGCCGTCCTGATAACGCCTTCAAAGTCTTCAAATGTCGCAGAAGTGGCTCGGGTGAACGTGGGGGTGGTGCCAGTGGTGGCTGCTAGGGTGTGAGTGCCTGGCCAGTAGAATATAGGGACGGGTTCTTGGCTTAATGCAGAGACATAGCCGATATAGGTTAACGCCACACCCTGATAGAGTATCTCAGCGGGGCCAAAGACAACGAGAGAGCCAGTTTCATCAGCAATAATGCCACCGGGTAACTGGACAATAGTGCCAGGAACAGTCGTGGTTATCCTGAGTCTGCCATAGGCATCAAAAGACAGCCCACCAGATCCTACAGATGCAGAGGCTTGTCCTACGCTGGCGTAGACAGGGAATGCCCCTTCAGCATCAGCGACAGCGTTTATACGGAGTCCCCGCATTTCTGCGGCGATTATCGGTATAGCGCCAGTTCCTACACTGAAATTAACTAGTCCTGTCGAAGACTGAACGAGTCCTTGAAAAATTGAACTCATCTAATTTCCTTTGCTAGTAAATAAGGGGCCGAAGCCCCCGTTTGTTACAACGTGCGCCCAACAACAGGGTAATTAAAGAACCCATCTGTATTGGTTGCTGCACCACCACCAGTTGCTGTCCCGAGAGACAACCCATCGATTACTTCCAACCCTGCGGTTGTAGCATCATCGACAGCACCAGGAGTAGCCGAACTAGTCAGAGCAGTACCTTTAGCAGCACTTGCCAAAGTACGGATTGGGCCTTTTCCATAAATCTGGATCCATCCGTATCCGCCACTTGCAATAGCAGCCTGTGCAGCCCCAACAGGGCGGCCAACACCAGCACCAGGAGCAGTGGAAGTTGTGTCAGCCATTTCAGCAACGAATGCCGAGTCAACCACACATAAATAACCTTCCGCTGTTACCGCTTCACTAGTTTCTACATACATGTATTCCTGTTGGCCTGTCGCAGTTGTCGGAGAGTCGAATACAAATCGAGTCCCGATACTTACTTCTGGGCCTTCAGCCGAAGTTCTCACTCCGGTTCTATCAAATCCAATCGTCATTGTTAAATCCTCAAAATTTTGATCAAGTGGGGCCGAAGCCCCTCAGTCCTATTCCCTAATTATCAGGGAGCAGAGTCGATCAATCGGCCTTGGAACTGCATTCCAGAACCTGTGAGATTGCCTGCCCACGCCAGGATCTGTACTTCAGCATCCTGATTAGTGGCATATCGACGGTTTGGCGACAGCGGAATCATGTTGCGTTTGCTGTGTGGTCGATAGTGCAGATAGTTACAGTTCAGGAAGTAAGTCGTTCCTGATGTAGCGTTACCACCAATACCACCGTCAAGACAGACATCGGCACCCTGATACTTCAGAGTTGGGAAACCGAGGTCACCAACTTCAGCCTGATGGAAACGCTGTTGTGACTGCAAAGAAGCCACATAGATTTCCCATGCTGAGTTGTCCATAACGATAAGATCTGGCATGTCCTTACCCCGTACTAACTGCGACCAAACGCCATTCATTGCTTGCTGGACATTTGCAGCAGTCAGGTCGGTTCCAGAGGAAACAACTGATCGCCAGAAAGTCCACGTAGCACGATCAATGCCGCCGTAGGTGCCGGTAGTAGGGTCAACAGGAACTGCTGCATCAAGTCCGGTAATCTCTTTACCACCGTTACCGGTGCCATCAGAGTACAGACCTTGACAGATCAGGTTGGTGAGTGTTGATTCAGCAACGTCAAGACGCGCATCCAACAGATCAATCATCTGCTCACGGCCACTGTTTTGCAGTAGTTCGAGTCCAGAGATGACCACAGGCACAGCGGCCTGCTTAATGTCGAATTCTGCCGCCGAAATAACGTCAGAAGCACCAACTGGAAGCAGATCGTAACCTGAGTACCAGCCAGCGTTAGAGTTTTCTGCAAAGGAAAGTTCTTGCAGGATCTTGTTACCGCCAGAGAAGGGCTTAATTTTGCCTTTCATTGACAGTTTCTTGAGCAAAACATTGTTGTCAGTTACGTTATCCGCAATCTGACGAGTCCTGCTCTCAATAGTCGTAGCGAGAATATCGCTAATATTTGGGTATGCCATGAAGCAAACCTCCTATAAGTGAATTAGAGAGTAAAACCATGAGGTTCGTTAATTAAACCTTGTTTACATGAGGTCTAACTTCGCTCTAATCGCAGGGGGTCACCTCGAAACATTTGTTTTACTGACCCTGAAAGGGATAAAACAAGCAACGTGGGGATCGCCGGAGCAATCGGTCAATTAAAATCTTAGGCGGCATCAGCCTTTAAATCAAGCATCCCTCGCAATTCATTTAGATCAGAGGTGCTAATAGATGCCGCCCATGCCTTTTCGCCAGGGCTAACATCGTCAAGAATACGCTCAATTACCGTTCTTAATGCCGCTAAACGCCCGTCCGACTGCCGCATTGCCTTTTCTGCAGCAATCCTTGCTTCAATTGCTATGTTTTTTTGCCGGATTACAATATTTAATTTGGAAACCGCCTCATCTTTAAGGGTATAGACTACAACCCGGCCTTCATCAGAAATAACATCCAATTCTTCTCTCATACTGTCTCCTGTTAATATGTCCAAATCCAGGGGCGCGACCTATTCGGCCCTTCTTCGCACTGATCAAGATGAATGAATCTATCGTCAATATTACCTTTCTGGTTTATACCAAACCCTGTCCATATCGCCTCTTCTATTGCGGTTGCTACGACAAGCAATGCATGCTGCCCAGATACCGCAATATCAAGCGCCAAACCTGTGTTATGGGGGCCAGGAGTATTCTTTGACTTCTCTATCGGGTGATCCTTGCATCGATAACCTGAGGTAATAATAAACGGAAAGCCACAACGAGTACGGAGCGTCTGGGCATCATCGATAGCTATTGTCTTCATTTCATTCTCGCCACAATGCTTACAAGCAAATTCCTCGTAAGTGAAATTATCCCAACTCATTCATTAAATGCCTGTTCTAATGCTTCTCTTCGACTATTCGGAGAAGGGGTGCCAGTAACCATCGATCCGCCTGATGCCATTGAAGACGCTGCCTGACGCTTGCCCTGCATCTGCGAATTCTGCGCATTGGCATTAGTTGCCGCTTTACGCTGATCAACAATCTGTTGAATATCAGGTCTGAGCGCAATCGCTCTCTGGTAAGCATCATTGAGACTCATCTCATGGCCTCGCCGTGCCGCCACTTCAATCAGGTCTGCCATCTCGTTTGAAACATCCGGCGCAAAGTCATGGGAATCCCTGAAGGTTGACCATTGGGTGGTCGCTTCAGTCTGCTGGGTACGCTGATAGTTTTGCTGCTGTTGCTGTTGCTGAGATAGAAACTGATTAATCGGAGCCATTCGCTGATCAAGCATCTGCTCAAACTGATGGGATGACTGATCACCCTGCGGAGCTTGCCCAGCCAACATAGAGTCCAATGTCTGGATATCCACACCATAATGTTGGATCAGTTCAGCAATGCGCCCTGCTTTAGCCTGCTGAGTGCCTGTCTGAAGCGTTGCAGCCGTTCCAAGCAGCGTTTCTACCGCTTGCATCGGTGTGCCGCCTTCGGCTCTGATAAGCCCTTCAAATGGCCCTACGGTGTTTTTAAACTCGTCATAATGCTTTCTGGCTTCCCCTGTCGTAGTCAGGACTCTATTAACTTCCTTCTCACGCTTCATAATCTCAGACTGTGCGGCAGCAGGAAGTTGCCCCCATGTCTCTCGGGCAGCAGGAGTCCAGGATGCAGGTGCTTTAGCTACCGCAGGCTCTTCAAGCGCAGGCTCTTCAGCGAGATCAACGTCCTCAGTGATTGGTTCGGTGCCAATAGCGACAGGCTCGGCTTCTTCTTGCCCGATAACGCCTGACACCGCCTCTTCAACCGGTTCAACATCCTCTTGCTCAATCTCGTCAAAGGCCGCTTCTAGCGCCTCTCGGTTATTTGCCATAATTTTCTACCCTTCTGTGGTAAGAACTTGATGAAAGTCTTTCGATAGAGTCGCGTATTGCTGCTACCCGTTCTTTTTTCGTGCTCGTTTTTGCTATGCGGGATCGGTGATTATCCGCTTGCCCTCGCAATGAATCCAAATCGTTAGTCATGCCGGTTCTGGTAGTAAACTCCTGCATCTGGGCAGATGATGCTATGCGAGTTCCATCAGGGGCAATCACCTCCTGAAATACCCGTCCTGCAGGGGCTGTAGAGGATAACCTTTTTGGCTTTTCCACCCAGCCGTTCTTCGGCGTACCGTCTTCGTTAACGCCGACTTCTCTCCAAACATAGCTAGTCATTAGTCTAGCCTCTTCCAAAATCTAGGCTCACCTTCTGTATGCTTCCCTTCATCACTCTGACCTACCCTGTCCCATCGACGTAAAGTGTTTATAAGCTCTTTCTGGGCAACATTTATGTCTGGCTCTCTTATATATTGTTGATACATATCAAGGGCTTCAGCATATTGGTCTTTTGTTACCGCAAACATAGCATCGAGGATTCGAGTATCTTTTTCAGAATTCAGCGGCCTTTCCCTATGGTTAAATTCATGCGCCCACGTTTGAGGCCTTGCTGCGTGTGGAAACACATTGACAGAATCTGGCTCCATAGGAAATTTCTCCCCCCTAAACTGATACCTTTCTCGTCGCATTTTTTTGAGTTTTTCACTGCTCTTTTCAGGCACGTAATAACCCTGAAGGTTCAACATTCTATTTGACTGAATCATGTTGGCTTTTGACGGATCAGCAGACATCCCTGGCCCCATCAAGGGGTTAACATCTGCTTGAAATTCAATGTCTCCCATTTGCTCATTTATTTTCCGATAGGCAGCAGCGGCTTCCGGCTTTTCCCGAAGAATCTTTACCATCATCGCCATATCATCTTGAGATGCCATGACTACATTCCTTGTGGCGGCATGCCTTGTGGTGGCATTCCTTGAGGCGGGCCTTGCTGAATCATTTGGATCAACTGGCCCAACTGCTCCCGCTTCGGATCTTGTGGGTTCATTTGCTGATACATCGCAATCAGTTCTTCAACAGGAGGAACTGGCGGCTGACCACCTTGCATTCCTTGTGGTGGAGCGCCTTGCGGGGCGTCCTGTCGCATGGCTTGAGCCATCATCATCATATCTTGTGGGTTTTGCATTATTTTGTCCTACGTTTCACGTGAAACTACTGGTTTAAGGGATGCTCGGTATCGTTCTCGGATCTTGAATTCATCAGTCTCATGCGACTCTTCTTCCATGTTAAAGGTAGCTTGAGCCTCTTCCTTGATAAACTCTTGCTTAGTCTCAGCCATGATTTCACGGATACGCTCATCAACCTCATGCGTTATTTCTCCGCGATCTGCCATTGCCTTGACCTGAGTTAATTTCACTTCATTCTGAGTTCTGAGGTCTTCCATCTGCAGATCATGCTGACGCTGCCTCTCATTATCCTGCGCCTTTATTTGTTCGGGATCTTGGTCTTTTTCAGGATTCTGTATGGCTCTCTGCGCTTCTTCAACCGCATTGTCCACCAATCCTTCAATCTCACTCGATCCCTTGAATCCTGCCAGACCCCATTGTAGTAACTGCAGCATTAGAGGTTCCATCTCTGGTCGTTTCTCCAGCATCGGCCCCATTGACTGGAAATAAGTCGCTAGAGCAGTGATGTATTCAGTCCGTTCCTGCTTTAACTGAGCATAGTCAACCATCGATACAGATTCAGGCTTAACACAGACGCGCCAGATCAGGTCTGGTCGGTCTTTGATCAGTTGTATCGCCGCCATGACAAGTTCTTGATTTTGTCCATCCACGGTGTACTGGATGTTGGACTGCTTGTAGATAGTCTCAGGCGAGAAGTGCTTGGATATAACTTCTGCTCTTAGCCGTATAAGGTCAGAGGCATAATTTGCAAACTCGTCTTGCAGGGCTTGCACTCGCACTGATGAGAATCGCGCCTCAAGAGAGCGTTCAGTTGCGGTAACTGCGCCACCGGCTGACTGCGCACCGCGCATAATGTCTGACATGCCGGTAATTTCAAAGAGTTGCGATTTAACGTCATTCCTTCTTCCGACAAGTTCCTTCAAGACACCTGCAATCGACTCGTAGGGCATCCACTCAATGATCCCCTGGATACCACCTTTCTCAGCCCACATGGCCCAGTTATCCACGGCAATCAGGTCATTCTCAACACCTTCAATGAAGATGCGTTCGACATCCTCTTGGGACTTGTCATAGACACCGACCACTTTTACTGCTTCGGTAATCAGGGAGATGCGAGTTTCGAGTTTATCAATCTCGTTATACAGATCCTGCGCTTGAGCATAGTCCGGTAGCGGCATAAACGCTGACGTAGTCAGGTTTGCTGTCATTGGCTTCGGAATAGGGATAAATCCGGCTAATTTCAGCGGATCGTCTTTAATATCGAGGATTTCTGGGTAGCCTTTACACCACCAATAGACCTTCTTGTCTTCTTTGTTCCAGACTTCCCACACTTCAGCCCGTGACCACGCATCCTTGTGCGGATCATTGTCTGTTTCATCCTCTTTGGTGCGCTGGGTCTGGGTTAATGGGATTTTCTTGCCCGTATCCTCGCCAAATCGCTTAACCAACTCATCTCTGGTCGGATAGGTCTTAAAAGCGAACCATCTTAGTTCTGCCCATGTCCGGCAGGGTGACCATGTGCAGTCTTTCCAGTAAACGTACTCCATCGGGGCTTTTTCCCAATCAAGTATCTCATTTTCATAGCCTTCGACCAGAATATTGCCATCGAAGTCGAATTGCGCCTCCACTGTTTCAGTATGAGACTCGTAGTCATACCTGACACGGGATAATCCAAGGCCAGGGAGTAATCGGTCATCAAGATTCATCCGCAGTGAGTCAGAATACTCATCATTGGGTGTGCCAATATCAGCTTGCAGCATTCTGGTGAGGATCATCGAGGCAACACGGGCGACATCATCGTTATAGTCGAAGTTCGTCCGGTCAAAGGTAATTTCTGGTAGTTTCCCGAAGAGCATTGACCGTAGGGTGGTGATATTGGAGTAGAACAGGTTTAGTCGGAACCATTCCTGTTCAATGCCGGTACGTTTATCAAGGAACCGGTTAACCGTTTTCTCACCCTGCTTGTGCCACGGGCCTAATGCCTTGAAAGATGCTTCTAGTTCTGTTGACCAGCGGTCAAACATCCCTCTTGGGTCTTTAGCGAAGTCTTCAAGTTGCTGAATACTCCCTTGTGCGGTATTTGCCATTTAGATTCTCCTCCGAGCGATGGAAAGTTTACCCCGATTTTGATCTTTATACAGAGAATCAAGGCCAATTGTTGTCATTTGTATGCCGTCACGCTCTTTAACGAAGAATTCAAGGCCTGCATCGGGTGCTCTACTCCTTGTCGGGGTGGGGATCGACGGGTGCTGCCTGCCAATTAAAGACAGCGCGTCCACCTGATCATCATGGGCGACTGCAGGGAAATCCATTAACTCAGCGATCAGGGTATTAGTCCAGGTCGCGTTATTCAGGATTTTCACCCGTTTCTGCATAAAAAGACCCCGTAATGGGGCCGCTCTGACTTCTTTATTCTGTCCTCGTAATGGCATAACCAAAAGAGGGATGACGATATTTCGGGCCTTACACTTCTCAATCATCAGCCGCTGCATCATTCTTGAGGCATTATCATCGTCAATATAGAAATAGGTGATGTCGTGCATTGCCATGAGGTTAAAAAATGTATCACAGGTCTTATCAATGTCCACCTGCTGCCTGACAACGTCCATAACGAAAACATTGCGCTCGTCATCGATGCCGCACACTGAAAACACCGTATAGTCGCCCCCGCCTACGGTTAAGGCAATATCCACGCCACAGACGATGGTTAACTTGGGGGGAAGACTATCCACCACCTCAATATTCTCAGCGCCTACCCAGACACCCGTTTCATCCATCGGGATCTGCTGGTACATGCCCATCCATATCTGGGTATCGCGCTTATTACGGTCAACCATATCCTGAGTGAACCATTCGGGCCAGAGTCGGTCACCCAACTGCCGTCCGACAGGGTCGTCTTCGGAATCGCATTCCATCGGGATACGAATAATCTCCCAGCCAGTTTCTTCGCCTTTTTTGATGAGATCAAGAATACGCCCACAAATATCAGACTTTGACCAACGAGTGGTGACGATGATCTCTTTACCTTCCGGGATGAGTCGGGATCTAAAGTCGGCCTGATACCAATCCCACTGCTTCTGCATCTGGTTCTCGGATCGGGCCTGTTCAAAATTAAGTACAGGGTCATCGAGGAGGTTTAAGTGGGATCTTGTACCGACAATACCGGAGCCTACCCCTGCTGCCTGACAGAACCCGCCTACTTCGGTGGAGAATTTACCCACTCCCTGCTGGTCTTTATCTAATCGTGTACCGGAGATGGCTTTCCATTCCTCGGTGTAGCAGGCGTTTCTTCGTCTTCGGTTAAAGTTCTCTGCCAAGCCTTCCGTATTGGATGCGGCGAGAATACCGTGATCAGGATGTCGTGCCTGATACCAGTTAATAAAGCGAACAGAGGCGTAAGTACTTTTCGCTCCTCCAGGGGGCATCATCACCATCAGTTTATTGGTATCGCCCCTTTCAAGTCGTTCAAGGGCGTCAATCAGGACTAAGTGATGTGCTGCGGGGGGGAATTTATAGTCGAGTTCGCCGGTGGGCTGCATGAAGTCGCCAAACCCTTTAAGTGAGCTATAAGCGTTTTCTCGGGCCAATAGCTCCCGTGCAGCGGCCTGTCTATCCACGCAGGATCTGTGCCGCTTTCTCGATCTGGATAACCAGTGCCCGTTCTCTGGGAGTTTTGGGCTTGAATGTTGCTGCTAACACTCTATCGGCTTCCTTGATTTTTTTCTCATAAACAATGGGATGGATATGGTTCATACCCCTCTCCTGGTTAAGCAGTAACTGCAGTTAAACAGTTATTGATTGTTATTTCCTCTTCTTTGCTCTCCATCTGGCTTGGGTAGCGGTCTTTTTCCTTCGTCGTTCATCACAGGTCAGGCATTCACCATGACGCATTTTCACATAATCCAAGACCTTAACCAGCATATAACCTTCAGGGATAACGCCATCAGGAATCGGCAGGTTATGTTCAGCCAGATAGGCAGCATACGAGGAGTTCTTAATGGTGTTACCGCTCATGTCTTATTCCTATATCGTCGTTTACGCTCACGCTCCTTCTTGCGCCTCAACTTACACGCACCGCAGTCAGGATGAGGTTTATCAGAAAGAGGGGCTTTCGACAGATTAGCATCTGCAGATTGGAGTATTTCATCCTCGAACTGAACGTCCCCCATTAACTTTCCCAGCCTGATCTGCATCTCTCGGATGTGATCAATCTGCTTCGATCCTTTCGGACACTTCGCTTTAGAATGACCTTGTTTGCCGCAAATAGAACAGTACATCCTCAAAGTGTTTTCCCGTGATTTCTGGCACTTTCAACACAAGAATGCGGCCTGTAGAGCATCGATAAAATCCTTCCCAGCATCCAAAAGACCGGTTGATCAGTGAAAAGAGCCAATAGTTGATTGTCTGATAGCCAATTAAGCGAATATAGAGGCAGATTACACGGATAAGAGGTAAATGTCACAGGGACAAAAGAAAAAAAATAATATTTCTGAGGGTGGCATATATACAGCACCATCACTCCAAAGCGGGCCAGGGTGGGGGGTGGGGTCGAACAATCAGGTGCCCATACCCCTTGATTCTAAAGGCTTTCAAGGCAGTGTTGCGTGAAGTGGGATACCAAACTTTGACGTTGCGTTAAGTGGGATGAATAGGTTAGTGAGTACTAACTTACAAAAGTGTAGATAACAACATACTAAACAACACAGTGTATAAAGAGTTAACCAGGTAGTTGTGCGATTTATGGGATCCCCTGGTTTTTTGGGCATACCTTATGTAAGTACAGGGTTTTAAACTATTTTCGTTTATTTACTACCAGATACTTGACAGTAGTTTCGGTACCCTCTATATTACGAATTCCAGTAGTAGATTCATCACATTATTTTACCCTACTGGAAGGAGATTATCATCATGCAAACTGTATACGTTAAGCCTACATCACGCGGCCAGCGCGTCTGGCTAGAAGATACCCCTAATAACCCTAGGCTATCTACTGCCGGTTTCACAATGGGCGCTAGATACACTCGTACCATTGTTGATGGCGTTATTACGCTGTCACTCAATCCCGAAGGCAAACTGAAAGTATCGGGTAAGAAGCTTCCTATTATCGACATTAGCGGCAAAAACATTGCCGGTTATGCTGATAATGCTGAATTGCTTGTTACTTATGCGCTCTCAACTATCACAATCGAAGGTTAGCAGACTATAACTACTCGATCGGGTAGTTATCGCCTGTTAATTTTGCAGGGTAACTCAAAAACAAGGTGGGAATATGGACGATTATTTAGATGACGAGATTGAAATTGTATGCGTAGTCTGTGGCGTAGTGAATGATTGGAGTGCAGTCTGCATGGATTGCGCAAACGAAAACCATGACGACATAGACGATTAGCTGCTAACCACTAACCCATCAACATGCCCCGTATTCAGTCGGGGCTTTTTGGTGCAAGCAACCATAAACTCAAAAACGAAAGGAATAGAACAATGAATAACGGAATAACGACAGATAAAGCAGGATTCTATTGCCTCAATGGCAATCGGGTCATTGGCGAATTTACCGACCAATCGGGTCACCGGTACTTTTCTGAATTGTCTCAAGATGAAGATAACTTGAATTGGGGGCGCGATATTGGCGCAACACATTTAATCGAGGCTCGAGGTGATCTTAACTGGGCTTGTCGATACGCACGGGTATTAAAGACCGTTGTCCAGGTTGCGGTTGACGTTGATTCAAATAATAAACCAGTGTGGGAATCCTGGCCTATAAAAAACCGTAGAACATTTAACGCAGTCTCTTAATCGGATGAATGCCTGTTAGTAATAGCAGGTATTGACCCAACTAATGGGAACCATAAACTTAAAAAAGGAAAACGATATGAATCCAGAATGTAGAGCAATAGAATCTCAACCCGATCCAGAATGCCCGTGCTGCGAATGTGGCAAAGAATCAGACGATCATAATTTTGATTTTAATGACGGAACATTTCTTTGCATCGGCTGCGAAATAAAAGACTTTCAGAGCCTCGGTTACATCGTCCCTACACTGATCGAATCGAATTAACCTTTAATCGGATGAATGCCTATTCTAACGAGTAGGTATTGACCCGCTTAACGGGAAAACCTTAAAACCTGGAGATCATCACAATGAACAAATATAGATTTATCACTGGTACGTTATTCAAGTACTCAAAAGAGCAAAAAGCATTTATCGCTTGTTTTACAAGTTACCGCTGCAAAACAATAAACTCAGCAATAAAAGCCTATGAACGCCAAGGAGATTCATCACAATGAAATTACTAAATATCGATGCTAATGCAAAAACAGTTAAAGGCCAAAAGAAAGGCTATATGACGGCCATTCTATACCTATCACCCGCTAATTCATCCGGCGTTAATCTATGCCCAATGGCGAAACAGGCAGGATGCATTGCCGGATGCCTTAACACCTCTGGCCGTGGTGGTATCGCTAAAAGTAATGCTGAATTCGAGACTATATCAGGTGATACATTGCCGGATAACACAGTACAACGTGCCAGAATTGCCAGAAGCGAACTATTCAACAATGACCAACCGGCATTTATGGCGCAATTGGTAAAAGAGATAACCGCGTTTATCAAAAAAGCGGATAAGAAAGGTTTAACGCCAGTTATCCGGTTAAATGGTACGTCCGATATCTTATGGGAAACCATAGCAGTCAATGACGCGCCTAACATCATGGGATTATTCCCTGATGTGCAGTTCTATGACTACACCAAGGTTTACAAGCGTTTAGTTCGCCCACTACCGACTAATTATCACCTATCACTGTCCTATTCGGAAGCTTCCCAGAAATACTCGTTAGCCGTTCGCACCATGGCACAATTCAAAGGTGATGACGTTAACCTGGTTGTCGTGTTTCGTAAGGAATTACCCGAAACCTTTGCGGGTAGAAAGGTGATCAATGGTGATGAGTCCGATCTACGATTTTTAGATGAGCAGGGTGTAGTGGTAGGTCTAAAAGCAAAAGGAAAAGCTCGTAAAGATGAGAGCGGTTTTGTAATCGACGCCGCACCATTCCAAATCATAGCAGCAGCATAGGAGCATAGAACATGAACAACGAGCGAATCAAAAAACGAATAGGCCAGTTAATGGTGGAACGGAATAGATTTATTGAACAGCGTGACCACTGGGAAGCAAACAAGCTGGGCGAACAAATAGCAGGGCTACGCCATCAATTAACCTTGTCTGATTTAGACATAGCAACCGAAAACATGAATGCACGATTTACTAGGGAGCATAACAATCATGAAAGTTGAATTAAAGAATTTGAAACATTCGGAATTTGCATCACGCGAAACTAATTGTTTCGAGGCCACCGTATGGCTAAATGGTAAACGGGCATTCTTTGCATCGAATGATGGTCATGGTGGAGCTGATTATTATGCGCCACTTGAGAATCAAGAAAGGAGCGAGTTTAACGGATTGTTAAATGACCTAATTAACCATTGTTTGACCCTTCCGAAATGGGGTAGTGAGTTTGGCGGTGAAGACAGCATGGACGTAACGCCTGAAATACTGATCGGGAATCTTGTTAACGATACGCTTGACACTAAAAAGTTAAAGAAATCACTCAAGAAAAAAGTGCTTTTCATCAATGAAAACGGAATTTATCAAACCGGATATCGAGGGAACCGAAAAGTTGACCAGAATTTAATTGATATGGTTAAGGATGAAAATCCAGATTCTATTATTCTCAATTGTCTGGCATTCAGTGAAGCATTAGCCCTGTATCGAGGGAATCACGCATGAACAAACAGATAATAGATACAACACAATGGCTGGAGTTAGCTGCTGATGTGGCTGAGTGGTACACAGAAAAAAGTTGTAATACTAGTCCTTGGTTTGAAGATGAAGATGGGAGCCTGTCGTACAACGAAGAGGCTCAAGCTATCTTTAATTCCGCTTATGACGATGTAGGAGAAATTCTGTCGCTTCATTTTATTAAAGGGAATTATTAGCATGGATTATGAAACAGATATCAACACCCCTCAAACAAGAATGGAACATGCTTATCTTGATTGGGTCAATAATTACCTAACCATTGAAACATTCGCGGAACATCGCGGTATCACTATCGAGCACGCGAAAATTCTGATCGTCATAGGTCGAGAATTTAATCGCCGGAGAATAAGGCAATGAAAACCGTTTTATTCCTGATGTTAACCGGGTTTGGTTGGCATAAATTCGAGGAATACCACACATTTTACGAATGTGAAGAGGTGCGATTATACATTGTTATTAATTATGATCATTTGGAGGGGCTATGCCTAACAATAAAAGAACCTGGCTATATCACGGAATAAGATACACGTTCGAGCAATTAATCGAGGTGATTTATGGAAATTGAATTGGATAATGGCGAATTGGCGCACCTAACATTTGAATTTGAGAAACTTTCAGAGGATCTCAGTGCTGGATACCCTGAGCAATGGAATTTTATACCCGAAACCATTATGTATATGGACTCTGACGGGCTTTTGATGGCGGTTGAGGATGCCGGGGATCTGGAAATAACTGATCATATCTATCATCAGCTGGTTAAGGAGGTAAACCGTGCGTAAAAAATCCGTTGGTCGCCCTGCACTGGGTCAAAATAAGCGCGTCAGGGTTAATGTTCGTGTTAAACAGCGTTTACTCGATAAATTAGAGTTGTTGGCGGAACAAAAGGAGATTAAAAGAGGTGAATTAGCCGCCGATCTACTCGAACGTGCAATAAAACGTGCTACACTCGATAAATCACTCCGGTGATCTCCGGCCCCCTGAGTTGTGATGAGCGAGGGGGGCAATTTTTAAAACATCCTCAATACATTCGATTAACATCCATTCCCCTCCATTTGTTGTCCAGTTATCCCGAAACTTCTTTTCGCCCTCTGATAATTCCCTGGCGCTAGGCGGTTTATCGTTATCCTTAATCTCAATCGCTATAGTTCTGCCGTCTTTCACTACCATTAAATCACAAGCGTTTTTCAGGTCATGAGTGTGCAGTACATACCAGCCTTTCATGCGAAAAGTAGCGACTATGGCCGGTTGATTAGCGTCAATTCGAGATCGGTGATAGTTGCGGGTCATATTTTCTACAAATGTCGGTTTATGTTTCAATTTCCTCGCCCATAGCGATTTTCATCAGGTCATCAGTAGACATTTCGATAGTCTTAGATCCCTCTATCCGCTCAAGGTCGCGCATTGCTTGGAAGTCTAAAGGTTTGCCCACAGCGCGATTTAGGACTGTTTCTGCGCCCCGCATCCGGTCTTTCCAGGGAATATCCGCCTTTTCGCCGAATTGGAGTATTTCATCCTCAGACGCGCCTACTGGGACGGAGTCAGGATCCCTTCCAAATGCAATGCAAGCCATCACATGCAACGCGCCGCTGCTGTATTGCCGAGCTACTTGGGGAACGGTTAGTAGATTCGGCCCCATCTTAATGAGATTCCTGCGTTGCCCACCATCACCCTGGCGGGTTTCTTTTAATCTGCTCATCTTCTCCACCTTGATATGGCTTGGATTACATCATCACCGAACGGTCTATCAGGGATCATTCTTAGAACTTTTCCGAATAAGTATTTCTCAAATTCATGCAGTGACATGTCCTTAACTTTATCATCTTCGCTGTAGCGTAGCCCAGCTTCCGTTTTAAGCATGTCTAGGCCAAACCTACCCTGATCTATGTATGAATGGTTAAACGGGTTCAGAGGCAATATAAACCACTCCCCAATGTGGATTTTGTCCTGTTTTGCACTCGCACCGACACAGTGGTGGATCTGGATGGCTTCACTGCCACAACAAATACACCCTAACTCTGCTACCTGGCTTCGCCATTTCTTATGATCTGCTGTGACTTTTTGGTTTTTACTTCTCATTAAATAGCCCCACTTGCACATCGTTTGCCCAGAAATAAACCATCGCTTTAGCTATGCTGGGGAAAGTCTTACTGCGCTCTTTTGATCGCTCTTTACCTGGTGACATATAAAATATCTTCTGGCCATCTGATTTCGGAAGTTGCGACCACTCGTACTTGAGGTCTGAGGTAGGTATCAATGGCTGCAGACCGTGTAACCAGAAGCAGGTAGCTTTGCTTTCCAGTGTATCGAATTGGTGAGGCTGAATAAGTTGTTGATAGGTGCTGCCGATTAGCCGGATTGCGTATTTATGGGGTATCGGGTTCTCGAAAGCTATTTTCGGGATTCCGGCCTTAATCGCCGCATCCCAGAGGTTGACCCAGAAATCTGCTGCCTTGAATAGCGCCTCCCATCGTGGTGGCCCCTTCAGAGGGACAACATCACTGGACTCTGCCCAGAGGTGCTTTACCCCCGAGTTCGACATAAAAGTACAGGGAGGGTGGCAGATGAACAGATCCCACGGGCCTTTTGTCTTCAGGACGTTAAATATATCTTCCTGAAAATGCCTTTCGGGGTACGGGCCTGAGCATTCCTGCAAGTCACAGGAATAGGCATCGTGTCCGGCTTCCAGTAATTCATGCAGGACAGTCTGGGACTCTTCGCAGCCTACCAAAACCCTCATTGTGAGTACTCGAAACCTGGAAGCATAGTAGCCAGTTGATACAGGCGCTCAATTATAATCGACTCCTCACCCCTCGAGAGTGATGCCTCTGATTTCGGGACTATTTTTGGATCGCCAAAGTGCTCTTTGTACTCTGTCGGCCAGAAATCCATATTCTTGATCCACATCTTAATATTCTCATCGCCCGTGAATGCGCCTATTTCGTTCATCATAGCGTGGATCTTCCGGCTCTGGGACAGGGTTCTGGGCGGCTTAAATGGCTTAAACTCGATGATCATGCTCTTATCGGCCTTCAGAAGATCCTGCAGACCCTCTACCATCTCATCGTAGATGTTTGCCAGCTGTACATTATTCCTGATGACTCTTTTCATGCTGACTTCTCCAGCCGGTACTCGAATAGCCCTGAAGATCTATCACCCCGAGCACGTTTACGAATATCGTGGGATCCAAAGCGTTCTTTCCTAAGGTTTCTGAGTTGGGCGCTGATTGAAGCCTGTGGATCTCCGGTACGGGCCGAAATCTCGTCTAAGGTTCGCCATGCGTTATCCCTCATAAGATCCCTGACCCGCTTAATCTGGCCGGTTAGTCTTACGTGGTCATGTTTGTCATTGTAATCAGAACCGCTAAACTGCGGCTCTCCACGTAGACATGCCGGACAAATATCGTGGATAACATTTGAATATGGGTGTCCTTTTTCACATCTAATCATAGTGATGATTCTCCGTTATTTAAGTAATTGTCTTATCTTATCCAAATGCTCGTCAGCGACCGACCGTTTCGCCAGTGGTGCTGGGAGTGCCTTGTAGTTCTGTAGTTCAGGCCGTGGGATGTTCAATTCACCGATCAGCTTTTTAAACTCACCAATCGTGGGGGCAAAAGTGGGGTATCTATTAACCATTTCTCTCGCAGCCCTCTCGATCAGGTCATCTGAGTATTCATTCATGTGCGCCATCCACATTCGTTTAGCTGTACTCTCATCCTGGTTGTTCAGGAAATTCGGATAGGCCACCTTGATCGTGGCGAAGAGCCTGTTTATAACTGTCTTTCTACCAATCGAAGTTTGCGAGGAGGTCTGCTGCTGTCGGGCCTTTTGAACGGCTCTGTTGGGGTCTATTTTGTCCATATTTACTCCGTAGCCAATTATTTACCGCAGATTTCCAAGACTTCATCGGCGCTTTACCTACTAGCCAACCCTTTGAGGTGTAAAAGTCGATGTACTTTTCTGCCTCCACCAAGTCAGGTTGTCCACGCTCAATCATGTAGTGATGTACTTCTTCCAGTGTGGGTTTAATCATGTGATCTCCTTTATTTTAGTCATAGCTACCGCCCTTTCCTGTCACATAGGTCACAGTAATCGGTTCCCCTTTCTGTCGCTAGTCCTGTAATTAGGGCCGGTAGTCAGTGCGCGGTGTGGACTATGGCTCCGGTCTATTGCTTTCTGCATTGGACGCGCAATTATTCGCCACTTTGCATCGGCTGAAGTAGTTGAAGGTATTTGGAAGTTTGATACAATGCGCCTGAGTCGGCACCTCGGATCGTTTTCCTAGTAAACCTTCGAGTGGAGCTATAACTCCAGCCGACAGACCTAATCTACCCCTCCCTTTCCAAAAACACAACACTTTTAGTAGACACTACCAATTAATGTTGATAATGTGGGTCTTCTTGTGGACGTAGCCGTGTTTAATTGTGACCCACCATAGCTACCTCCCAAGTTTTCTTAAACAACGGAGATCAGCATGTACCCCGAATCAAAAGTAACCGTCACTATCGGTGACAACCCCGAATGGCACTGTCGCCAGGACGCCGCGACCGGTTTTTGGTCAGCGTGGAAAGCAGACCCAGACGATACCGAGACAGGCGCACCGCTTTACCACCTCTCCTCATTCGATGAGATCGTAAAAGTCATTTCCTCTTATGAAGACGCCTTTGCAGCAGGTGTTGAAGCAGGGAGGGCTAACCATGAGTAACTCATACGAAATCCTGAAAGCGATTGACTGCTCGGCCCATGTCGAGAAAAAAGGCAAGTTTAATTACCTTAGTTGGGCGTGGGCATGGGACACATTGAAGACCCATTGTCCTGAAGCGACCTTTGAAAAGCACCTGTTCGACAACTTTGAACTGAGCAAGCAGCCCTATATGCGTGATGCAGAGGGCTATGCGTATGTCATGGTGACAGTCACGGTAGAGGGTCAAAGCTCTACTGAGATCATGCCGGTGCTGAACCACTCAAACAAGCCGATCCAGAACCCCAACTCATTTGATGTGAATACCGCGCTGCAGAGATGTCTGGTTAAAGCCATCGCATTCACAGGATTGGGACTGTACATCTACGCTGGGGAGGATCTCCCTGAAGTAGCGCCCTACTCACCGAAAGATGAGAAGGAGATGTACCTCCAAGACCTGTGCAAGCAGCATAAACATAACTTTGAGCTTGTCCTGGCGAAGATGAAGGATCAGGGCAAGACCATCGACGAGGTAATCACGGTCTATGAGGGGCTGGCATGAAACTATCGGCCCACATGCAGCGGAAATTGCACAAAAAATGCAGGATCTGCGGCGAAATTAAACCCCTGACTGAGTTCTACCGCAATAAGAACGCAGCCGACGACAAGCGTGGGGAGTGCAAACCCTGCGAACACGCTTACCAGAGAAACGGAGAATACAATGGAAAAACTGAATCTTGAACAGGGATCTAGCGAGTGGTTAACGTACAGATACGCCCACAGGAACGCTTCAGAGGCCGGTACGGTCATGGGAGTGAATCCCTATCAAACGCCATACGAGTTGAGAGTCGAGAAAGAAACCCATCAGTCCACATTCGAGGGCAATATAGCCACTGACTACGGACATCGCTGGGAGGAGGCTGCAAGGCTCAAGGTGGGCGAATTGCTCGGGATAGAGTTTGATACCGGCGTATACCGCGAAGGGCCGTACAGCGCCTCTCTGGACGCCTACGGCATGGATGGCAATGAGTCGGTCAAGGTAGAGATCAAATGCCCGTTTCAAAGGGAGAGATCGAAACTCTGGCATCAGTCGCAGATTGATAACGCCACATGGGATCAAATCATTCCAGAGCATTACCTATGGCAGGTAGTGCATCAGGACATGGTGGTGCCTACAACCAGAACGTACTTCTTCATCTTCATACCAGGGCGTGATGAGGAGCCGGATGACTTCTCCCTGACCCAGTGTTTTCCCACTGACGGCCAAAAGGCTCAGTTGAAGGAGTGCTGGGATGACTTCTACAACGATCCACCCCGCCCCGACATTGTCATGCAGGAAGATAAGCACCTTATCGAGCAGATGTCCCAACTCCGTTACTGGAAAGGCCAGAAGGCCGCGGCTGATGCTGAAGTGAAGTCGCTTCAGGGCGAACTCAAAGATTGTACGCCGATAGGCGTGGACATTAAGTACCCTGATGGATCAACGATTAAGTGGTCATCCAGAGCAGGGTCTGTGGACACCAAAAAAATTGCGGAGGAGTTCAATATCAACCTGGACGATTACCGCAACGCACCATCAACCATACAAACCATTAAATTAGGAAAGTAAAATGAGTGGATTTCAACAGATAATCATTTCAGGCAATCTCGGCAAAGACCCCGAGTTACGCTACATGCCTAACGGTGATCCCGTCTGCAACTTCAGTGTGGCAACATCTGAGGAGTGGAAGGATAAGCAGACCGGTGAGAAAAAAGAGCAAACGGAATGGCATGATGTCACTGTCTTCAAGCACCAGGGCGCTGAATTTGCTGGCACCTACTTCAAGAAAGGCTCTTCGGTACTGGTGCTTGGTAAGATGAATACCCGCGAATGGGAGAAAGACGGCCAGAAACACCGCCGTAAGGAGGTTAAGGCAATTTCTGTCCAGTTCGCTGGGTCAAAGGGTGGTGATTCAGGTGGCAAACCTGCTGGAAACCCACCGGCTGATGGCTTTGAGGGCGATGGAATCCCTTTTAGGGAAGTCCCCTTCTAGTTAGTTGGATTCTTCTGTATGATTTCGGGACGTAAAGAATAGAGGTCAATTAGTATGCAGAAGAAGTGTTTCAAGTGTGGGGTCGAAAGACCCCTATCTGAATTCTATAAACACAAACAGATGGCAGATGGTCACCTGGGCAAATGCAAAGAATGCACTTGTCGTGACGTTAGGACTAACCGAAAGGATAAAGTCGAACATTACAGGGAGTACGATAAGCAAAGGTTCCAAACAGACCCAAGGCGGTTAGCCGCTCTCAAAGCACACCAAAAGAAGTGGCAGGGGGCTAACCGAATTAAGAAAGGAGCCTCAACAATGGTGTGCAATGCGGTCAGGGATGGTCGATTGTACAAACCGGATGATTGCTCAGAGTGTAAAGCCACGCCCGACATGCTTCACGGTCACCATGACGATTACTCGCAGCCGCTGGTGGTGAGATGGCTGTGTGCTATTTGTCACAGTCGATGGCACAAGGAAAATGGGGAAGGCCTTAACGGCTAGCCTACAATATCGTTAAGCATCTGATACAGGCCGGTTGAGATCTCTTGATACCGGCCATTTCGGAACCGCTCACTGATAATCATGTGCTCTTCTTCAGTCAACTCAATCGACCCCTCTGCCGCCTGTACCTTCTCAAGCAATGGCGCAACAGCCATGACCTCATCATAGGTAGCGCCTTGGCTGGGTTCTAGCGGGATCGTCAGGAAAGCAATAATAGTTTTCTTGTAATCCTGGTCATCAGTCTTGAATTCAATCGTCATCATTAAGGGGCCAGTAAAGTGAATACAGTGAAGTTGCGATCTAACACAACACCTGTCCTTGATATAATATAAATATACACCGTATTACCCAAGGTCGCATAAGTAATTATAGGAAGGAGCGAGGCGGCGGTGGGGGTATCAAGCAAAGTAGCAATGCAAAAATTTTCGCCGTCAGATCCCTTTACCGGAGCCGAGGTAAAGGTGACCGTGTAAACGCCCGTGGATACTCTCGCTGAAGACGCATTAACTCCATAACTCAAAGTGCCGGTGGAATCCACCACCGCATAACCCGTGGTTGTGCTGCCGTTAACCGTAGCCGCTGTGGCGACCCCCGTCATTGTAACGTCCCCCACTACATCAAGATCACCAGCAGTTGTCGTAAGTCCACCCGCTGTAATATCAACACCACCAGCCTCCACTACCATATTCCCAAACGGGGTGACGGTAGAGAAGCCTTTAAAAATAGGGCTTTCAGTAGCATCGCCCTTCAGTATCGGTTGGAAGGCATTGCCGTTATAGATCATAGCCGGTCGCTGGTTGCCTACAGCCGTACCTGACTCATCAATAAACCGGAGCGAGGGTTGTCCCAGAACGGAGGCCCGGAGATCACCAGTACCAAAATAGTAAAATCCAGAAGAAGGCTCGGCAGTAAAGCCAATCCCTGGACTCTGTGATAAACCGGCAGCGTACTGTAACGCCACATTCATGGTGCCTTTACCGGATCGGCTCAGACTGTCGGTGATCGCGGTAGCCACATCATCCATTGTCGGGTTAGCCCACTCAGCATCGATGGATGTCCCCGCGACAACTGAGTCGAGCGGCAGCGTGTAATTACCTGACGCATCTCTCGCCATTAGTTAACTCCAAAAAACATGAAATCACTATCCAGATAAGTACCGGTAGATAAGTCAAAAGTCCGTACCTCGATCTGGTTTGCCCCAACACGCAGACAGTTAGCCGTAGTCGCCACACTGCCCACAGGGTTCGCCATAGCCACGGGGTTGGATGTGTCAGTCCAGTTGGTATCCAGCGTGAGCAAATACCGGCCTACTGAAGTCCTTGATGCTGTAGCAATCCCTATATTGGCACTCAACGATCCGGTCGATGTCACGTAAGCACTGACAAAAGCGGGAATGGGGACGCTCAAACTACCCGTCAAGTTACCGGTAACATTTAAGTCGCCAGCTACCGTGACGCCGCCAGCATCGACATTAATGCCGCCCGTAGTGACCGCCAGAGAGTTGAACAGGGTGACTGCCGCGCTCGATGTGACCGTACCAAACGTCACCGAGTTAGCCATCTGGGCTTCATTCAACGGGCTGAACCATGCAGACCCATCCCAGACCTGAAAGGGCCGCTGGGAACCTGCGCCAGTAGCGGTGGCATCAATCCACTTGGCGACATCAACCCCCTCCACCACAGCGTTCATCACGTTGGTCGCAGAACGCCTGAAGCCAATAGTGGTGTCGGCGTTAAAGGTGATACCGGGGGCAATCAGCGTACCGTCTAAATTTTCATAGGCAACCGACATACCACCGCGCCCGTACCGATCAAGACTATCCGTTAACTCAGTCTCTATATCGTCAAGGGTGGTATTAGCCCATGTCGCGGAAATGACTGTCCCTGTCGTTACCGCCGATAATGGGAGGGTGTATACGCCTGCTGCATCTCTAGCCATAACTAAACCGCCGGTGTGTTAGCGTAAATGGACAGGCCAGACGATGTACCACCGCCACTATAGCTAAACGTGTAAACAACAATGCTGTTAACGCTAATCGGATCAATCACAGCGGAACACTGGGTTCCGAAGGCATCCTTGACACCAGTTGCCACTACCATTGGTGCCGTGGCTGAATTTAAATTCCTGTCAAACGTAATCGTGTAGTCATTCGCGCCCGTCTTCACGACACTGGTTATCCCATTATCGCCAAGAATCGTGCCATTCCATTGGATAATGCCGTATGTCCAATCAGGATCATAAGCATAGCCGGTTGTTGTGCCTGAAACACCAATGTTCCCTGTAATGGCTGAAGTGCCATCAATCGTGCCGCCCCCAGCAGAGATTGTGGCGTTATTGGTTGTCACTGTGACACCGCCAGCGGTAACTAAAAATTTACCCTCAGAGGTTAGGTCTTTAAATTGCGGGGTATGACCACCGTCCGTTGTCATCGGAGAGTAGAAGGCAGACCCATCCCAGACTTGGAAAGGTTGCCGCTCACCACGGGCCACTAAAGACTGATCAATATGCTTGGCAGTGACAACACCGTTAATAGTAGACCGCCAATCCCCCGTACCATTCCTAAAAAATCCAGAGTCAGTCTCACTCGACCATGTGATGCCAGGGAGTGACACCGTGCCTGACGCATTATTGAACTGCGCCAGCATACCGCCTTTACCATTACGATCCAGAGAGTTGGTCAGAGCATTAGCAATATCAGCCATCGTGGGATTAGCCCACTGAGCAGATACCAGCGTACCATTAACAACAGGGTTAACGCCGTTAGGGAGTGAGTAGGCGCCTGAGCTATTGCGCGACATTGGCGCTCCTCATCGCTCTGACAAGCGCCCTTGGGGAGCCTTCTTCTCTGTTGCCTACTCCTATACCGCCGTATGTCAGCCCACTAGGGATGCTTCTAATCCCAAACTGGCTTAGTTTTTCTGCTATTTCCGGCCCTAACTTGCTCACCACCTCTTCTGCTTTTGTTGGATCAGGTATATCCGCTATAAGCCTTGCTAATTCGGCATAGCCTTGTTGCGGGTCTTTTTGAAATACCTGATTAAGTTTTTCAAGGTTTCTACTTTGGTTAACACCAAAAACACCCCGCAATGAATTATTAATAATCATCACAGTTCGGTCTAAGAAATTCGGTATTTGGGGAGCTTCCCCAATAACAGAACCTGGAGCCTGCCCCCTAGAAAGCATTTCTTGGTCAGCAGATCGAGTAAGGTCATCCTGCAAATTGACCAGTTTTTGCCAGTTACCACCAGGAGATTCGCCCACGCCCATCAACTGCTCTCCGCCATCTTCTTTGAGCTTCTGAAGGCCTCTGGCATACGCCGCAGACCGAGCTCCAGGGTCAGCAATAGTCTTCCCATTAGGGTACAAGGATTGCTTTAGAACCCTTCCTGCTTGCATCCTATCGATGTCTTTTGATGCCTCTGCAAATTCTTTGAGGTATAATTTCCAGCCGCCGCCTGACGCTTCCTCAATAGCATCGTCAATGACCCCTTGAGCCTGTTTAACCACCCTCGCTTGAGCTTGCTTGGAGCCTTGCTGCCCTAGCGCCCGTTGAACAAACTCGTCCAAGTCCAACTTCCGCATTCTGTATAATCGCTGCGGGTCAATAACGCCATCGACGGACTCTTTTTGTATTTGACGCATGACTCTATTTAGCACCGCTTGCGCTGACGTGCCTGTCTCAACCCCATCCCTAACCGCAGCCATCCTATCGACCACTGATTTTGTCGTTAAGGGCTTGATACCATATGCCTTCATAGAGGCCCTGACCGCCTCTGCCTCTGAGAGAGCAAACTTCTTCAGCGACTCTATGGTTTTGGCATCTTCAATAAAATCAGTAGCATTCTCCGAAAACTTCTTCTGCGCCGTTGCGTTCTCCGTTCTTGGATTTGCAACCCTGCCAGGGTTCCCTCCCCATACAGTCCTGAACTTCCCAATCATGGACTCTTGATACAGTTGGTCTGCATCGGCCTGTAATTTAAGCGCCTGTGCGTTCATTCTGTTAACTGTCGCGTCATCTACTGAGGAAACAGCAGTGCCTCTTGCGGCTTTCGGGAAGGCGGTAGTTATCGAATTTTGACGATTGGGGTTTGGGCCTCCCAAGAAGTTGCCCTGCTTAACCTGCATTGTCTGCGTAAGTCTTGGCGCACCTAACTTATCAATTTGGTTTTGTGCTTGTACGGCTACCCGAGTGTTTGCTGTTGCCGATCCCTCAATGGCTGTCTCATGCCCAGCCGCCCCCTCCCTGCCCACTTGCGGTCTGCCAATTACTCGCTCCCTTAACGGGGTTGTCTTTGCCGCTCTCGCCGCTTGGGCTGCAGCAATCTCATCATCCGTTCCTGCAATGGTGTCTAAAAGCGCCTTACGAGAATCTGTTTTCCCTGCCGTCCTTGCCGCCTTGGTATTAAGATCAATATCGTCAGCATATTTCTGAAGTTGAGCAAACATAGGTAGGTTTTCGTCAACCAGGAGTTCTCCCGGCGTTTGCTGCGAGACACTTGGGCGAGGCTTCAATAGCTTTTGTACCGAAGAGGATCTATTGGCGGCGGGGATAACCTTCGCAAGCATTCTTGTAAGAGATTCATCTGCCGTGTCAAAAACCGGCCTCACATGCCCTGCAAAACTTTTCACTATCCCGCTGCCTCCTCTGAGGAGTCCTCCTCCAAGGGCAACCGCGCCAGGAGCCAGCCCACCGAAGGCCGCGCCAACCTTTGCTTGGTCAGCTTTTGTATCCCAATAGCCATCTGGGTTGCCAGTAACTGGGGCGCTTGCACCAAACAATCCCCCCATACCGGCCCCAATAGTCGTTCTCCCCGCAATCCCTCGCGCCGCACCAACGGCTCCGAATGGAATAGCAGAGGCAATACCGCCAGCAAGACGGTAGCCGTCAATGCCATCGCTCCCTCGATTGCTCCTGCCGTCCTGCATAAGTTGGTCACGGCGGTTCATAAAGGAGTTCATGGTTTCATCGCCAATGCCTGTAGCGTTGGCTACAAGCTGTGCCGCGCCCAACGGGAGATCGGCCACGCCTTGCAAAGCACGGTAAATTGGGTGTCCGGCTATAGCGGTGGCGGCATCGTTATCAGGAGTTCTTGCCTGAGAAGCGGTTGCGCTGGCTTTTGCTCTTGCCCTTGCCCTTGCCTTCTCTTTTTCTCTTTCTTCTTCAGTCATAGCTAGTCTCTCCAACCAGGAGCAAGCAGGTCTTTATCGGCTTCGGATGCGGCATTCCACTCCTCCTGAGTTAGCCCAGCTTCGTCGAGAACGCTTTCAGAAACGGCGGAAGGAATATCCCCGCCGACTTTTTCAACTTGAGCAAAATCTATTGGCTTCAAATAATTGTCGAATATCGACTCCCCACCAATCGCCTGATAGTTCCTTCTAAACTCATTCATAACGCCTTTATGGGTTCCGGCTTCTAGCAACTGCAGGTCTTTCTGGAAAGCATCCCTGATCCTCATGTACATCGCCAAGGCCGCGCCTTCTTCGCTCAACCCCTGCTGTGACATGCTTGCCAATACGTTGCGTGTCTCGTGAAGCGTCTGAGCAGTACCGGCTTGTTGCCTGATCTCGTCAGCAGTTAATCCCGCCATCGCAGCATTGATCTGTCGGCTGTCTTGCCCTTGAGCCATTCTCCAAGCATCCCCGATAAAACCACGATACCCTTCACCAAATCCGATACCTGGGACGCCTTGGCCCTCACGCTCATCGTCAGAACCTACCATATAAGGTGCCAACAGGTTATCAATAACAGAAATACGGTCGTGGATGGCTTGCATCGGCTGGGTCTTTTTCTCCAACTCACTCATCCCAAGGCGAAGTTGATTCTCAGTAAGATCCCCATTTGCAACATCTTTATTCTCGTCGCTCAACGCCTTCTTATAGGCAGCGTAATCCAACAATCCATTCAGCGATGCTTTTTCGCCATCGCTGTCTACCCATGTTCCAGACCCGTCCGAAGATGGTCGATAGGTATCAGACTGGCCGTTCTTGGGGTTATACATCGTCTTGCCCGCCCCCATAGGATCAGTTTTACCAATTTCTATTATCCTGGCCTCGTTATACCTATTCGTGATCTCGCCTGCCTCGTCATCTACCGCATCCCTTCGCCTCTGATAGATCTGCTCTTGCAGATACCGATCCGCTTCAAGTTCCTTCTCGGCAGCGAGGGCGTCTGCTTCTCTATCCCTCTGAGCCTGAATCGATGCCTTCAATGCTTGAGCGTCTTGCTCGTTGGTTCTGCGACCCATATAGGCAGTTGCGCCAGCAGCTAATGCTTTAGCTAATGCGCCACCTCTCGAGGGGGTTTTAGCTCCCATGATCTGGCTCAGTCCTGGAGCCGATTGACGCCTTGCCTTCAGAATAGCCAGTTGATCACCGCCCGTAATAGGCGCTTGTCTTTTTTCTCTGGGCGCTCCGAAATCATCAGGGACGATCAATTCGCCGCCTCCGATATTGGTCTGACCTCTTACAGCGTTTGCCCTGCGAAGCATCTTTTGCTGCGGAGATTCAAAGGTTTGACCCACATCAAAACCACCGTAGTTACTCATCGATAACTGATTGATTGGTAATTCCCAAGGATTTTGTATACTCATGATCCCCCCATTAATCCCCTAGTAGCTGCTCCTGCGGCGGCTCCGCCTGCAGGCCCTCCGAACATATACCCAGCACCTGTCGCTACGCCACTGAGGATATTCCCCCACATATTGTTAACCGAGGAATTATATTGGCTTTGCTGACCTGCGGCTCCCGTATAGTCTGCACCAGCGGTATAACCAGCCTGAGAAAAGTCCTGAAACTGCGGGGCATTAACCTGCTGCCCACTGATGAGTGCATTGATCTTATTGAGGCTCCAACCTTCGCGCTGCATCTGATCAACAATCTGCTGATTTCGGACAGTGTTATTAAAGCCTGCCGCCTGCAAGCCCTGATTAAACTGCTTGAACTGCAGATCATACTTGTCTTTCTGCTCACCGAATGCTGCGGCCCTCTGAGCCTCACCAAAGCCTGCTCGACCCAACTGTTGAGTAAAGTCCTGACCTTCTTCCTGAAGCCTTCTCTGTTCATTGAAAGATGACTCAGTAAACTGCTGCCCCCTCTCAGCTAACTGTCGCTGGAAGTCACGGTTGTACTCTTCAGCGCCGCGCAAGACAGAGTCCCACGCTACCCTCTGAGTTGCTTCATCCTGCTGATTGCGCAAGTCATAGACAGAGTCGTCGTAAGCCTCGCCGCCTTGAGAGAGGCCCATATTGGCGAGCATCGTTCTATTCGCTGCAGAATTCTGCTGCTGCTCTGGCCGTAACAGTGACATTGTCCGGTTGTACATTGCCTCTTCAAAGCGCGGATCGTACTGGGCATCCACTTCGCTTAATCCATATAGATTCTGGGGGTCAGCATTACGCATCCTAAATGCAGTGGCCCTGCTATTAGTTGTCTGATTCGGCCCATCAGGTCTTTCGGGGATTACCCGTACTTGTCTTCCTGCGTAAGGTTCTCGCTCCCACATACCCTCTGAGCCAGGTGGTTGCCCCTTATTCCCCATGCCTGTAAAGCCGATACCATCCCCGCTCGGTTTATGCCACGCCTCCATGTTGTTCTGCCAATCACGATTGACCACTCCTTCTCTTGCGCCAACTGTCTTAAACTCGTTGCCGTATCCAGAGACATCAACTGTCTGGGGCGAGTAGGAGTAGTTAGGCAGACTGCTCCAGAAGTCATCAGACGTTTGCATGTCACGCCCGACATTACCTAGCATACCCGCCGCCAGTTCAGATCTACCGGATTGAAGTCCCAACTGGGAATCTAGCGCCCTCTGCAACTCAGGAGAAAGATTGACTTCATTCGACCAGTTACCATTACCAAGTTCTGTCCACGAAGAAGTTCCATAAGGGCTAGACATATTGGGCCGATTAGCCCGAGTCTGGTACTCAAGATTGCGGAAGTTTTCCGCCGCCTCTCTCTTTGCCGACCCCTCGTAATCTGGTGTTTTTGAGCTTTTACCCATGATTTATATACCTGCAATTTTCTTTTTTTAGTTCGGATATAACAAGGTCAGTCCCTATCTCATATCCATCCTCAATTCTAAACAACTCAGTAAATCCCATCTTGCGGTTAAAATTAATCACTTTTTCGTTGTTTCCTGGCATCACGCAAAGCGCCTTATTCCGCCCCGCATCACCAAATATGAACTTAAAGACCTCTTCAGCAAAACCTCGACGCATTACCATCGGGTTGCCTATCCATAAGTGCATCTGGACACTGTTCGGACTCCAAGAATCCAATGTGCATATCGCGGAGGTTTCCTCTTTCTCATCTAATGCGACGATGCCCCGTGTATTTTCACACCAGACAGGCCTTGCCGCCAAAGGGATAATCTTCAGGTCTTGCGGCTTCAAGGAAAAAAACTTCACATCAACCCCCCATAATCAACATAAACATCATACGCCACCAGGGAGGTGGGTGAGGATGAGGCTCCTCTCAGCACCACAGCAACCATCCTGCCCGATCCGGTTGCGCCTCTGGCTCGACTTGATGCTGATAATCCACCAGCCCATAGGGCTGTACCCCATAAACCTGTACCGAAAACACCAGTATCACCACTTGTGACAACAGGCGCCGTAGTGGCTTCCGTAATGTTATAGTCATACCGAGCAAAAGCATCATATGACGGGCTTGATTCAGCCACAAAGTTAGGCCGGATATACTGTACTCGCTTAAACCGTGAAGGCTCACCAATCGGCTGGAACGATGTCAGGCAATCCCACTCAATCGCTTCAGCAACACCATCAGCCGCCGTATTTATATAAACCTTATCGACATTGCCCAATTCCTTATAAAGCTTACCGTCATCACACCAGTACACGCCGCCCTGCCACTCAGCAGAATGGTTCTTGGCTAGACCCCTGACCATCGACCACGCACCATTACCAAAGTACATACAGTAGCTGATCTGGTCTGAGCTTAAAGGCTTCGGTGCGTTGATATACAGTAGAGACTTCTTTGGGTGAACCGGTATATGCCAGCCGAAGTCATCGATCACCGCATCAAAGGTTGCCCTCAGATAAGGCGTAATCTTTCTTGAAGCATAAGTCTCTATCTCCCTCGTGTCGGCTCCTTTGAGCAGAGAAGAGCAAGGAAGTAGCCCATACGATGACAGGATGAATAGCTCACCACCAAAGTTCCTGCCGATACGATTCCCTGCAGGGACTTTACCAATGTTCCATGTCCCCACCATGCCGAAAGTATTAGCAGCAGCAGGATCAGTTCCTTGGTAGATCGAGACATCACCAGCCCCTGAGACACCTACCAGATAGTCATCGACACCAATACCACCATCCAGCGTCCAGTTGTGCAGCGTTCTAAGATTACCGCCCTGCATAAACTGACCGCCGAAGATAAAAGACGCTACCGTGCCATAGATGGTATTAACAGCCAGATACCATGCCTTGCTTGTGTTTTTTTCAATGAACCAGACGCGCTCTTTCCACGCCATAACAAAGACAAAATCAGAAGGATCGACGCCTAATATCTGACCTGCACCGGCACCTAGCGCAATCTTGGCCCATGTATTCGTTGATTGAGTCCAGACGTAATAGCCATTCTCCCCATCACACAGCAGCACAAACTGAGCACTACCATCTGTGGAGTAGGTAATATACGAGCAAATACCCGCATTACCCGAGGTCGAGGGAAAGACAATCTTCTGGGTTGGGGCCGTAGTATCCGCCGTAGTGCAATCCCAGATACCATTCTCGTCAGCCACCCAAAGTTTATCCTGAGCAGTCGTAGCCCCTTCAAAGGTGATGACGGTTTTTGCTGTTCCTGTCCAACCATTTGCCCATTCGACATATCCTGGCCGAACCTCCATACCATAATCCTGTGCGATCAGGTTGTAGGTGTAGATGCATTCGTTAGGAGCCATTTCAGCAAGGGAGTCCACGGCATTAATACCCGCATTAGACGCAGGTAGAGGCCCAGCCACGGTATTTTGTTTCTGCCCCTGCCTCATACCCATCATCTGTTTGAACTAGCCTCCATAAGAACTGTCCGGCGTGTTATAAAGCGCCCTGAGATAAGGGAATCCAAAACGATTACGCCCTGCATTCACTATCCTTGCGCCCTTATTCTTTCCCTGCCAACTCTCAAACGCCAGTACAAAAGCCATTCTTGCGACCTGCGAGTCGAAACCAGTGGCTTCCAGGTAGAGCGTTTTCAGGTATTTTACTAACAGGTTTGGCGGGAAGATGGGGATGTCAGCCCCTTGCTGCGCTTCATCAGTATATTCCTGTGGAGTAGTCCCCGAAATCATAATCAGGTTACGCGAAATGTACTCAAAGTTAATCTGCAATCCGGTGGGCATCGGGTCGTTAGGGAATATACGCAGTTGGTTTTGGTCAAACCGGAAGGAAGCGTAAATAGTTGACCCAACAAGATTGCGACCCAGAAGGTAAGTCCAATCCTGTGCCGACAATGGCCCGATTAGAGGCACATTGCTACTCCGCTCCCAACCGGTTTGATCGATCATGTAGGCGAAATCTGTCGGTAACGTAAGGTCACCTGTCTCACCCACACCTGTTGTGTAAGAGTATTCCCTGACCAATTCCTGCCAATCGAACATCTCCATTAAATCCTGAACGGCAGAGGTCATTAGATTCGTTAGACGAATAAAGGCCGGATCGCTGGTTGCAAAGACATCTGTCTGAGCGTCCAACCCAACCTCTATCGCTACTCGATTGACAATAGAATTTATGCTCTTAAATCTATTTACAGCCATGCATTGACTCCCAAGCTCAATGGGAGCGAGAGGTCGGCCTGCCTTATAATACTATCGGCAGGCGTATCAGAGAGGGTGGATGGAGCGCAGAACGCGCTATCACCACTCCAATCGATACTAGGTTTTCCCATTAATACCGCCATCGTTTAATCCTCCGGAGAGTCATCCTCTTCTTTCTTGGCCTTTTTGCCTTTTGGTTTTTGCATCGCGATCATCATAGCCTGCAACTCTTCAATGGCATTGCCCTGAGAGGCGATCTGTTCATCTTTCTCTTTCAACGCCGCCTGCAGCATCACCATCGGTGCTTCAGCCTTGGTTAATTCAAGCCATTTAGACGCTTTTGTCTTTAGGCTATTAAGCCCCATGTACTGCTGGGCATAACCGTCAGCCATTTCGGCAAGGTTTTCCACTGTCCTGATGTTCAGGTGCTCCAACTCCATCACCTGTGCGCGGGTAATCTGCGGCCATTCGCGTAACAGCGTTCCCTGAATAGGTTGGGTCTTCTTCTCAAGAAATGCCTGATACTCATTACGGAAACGGTTATTGTCGCTCTTGGCATGCATTCCTTTTCTGACCGGCCTTCGGACTACCGTTGATTTATCTCCTGGCACCATAATCATCACATAAGGCAATTCCTCATAAATAGGCCTGCCTTCTTCATTGGACTTCTTTTCATCTAGGGCAGGGTGCATATAGAACTCTACCCGTAGGCCGTGAGGTGCCGCTTGTTCTTGAGATGTTTGGCCTCCAATAGGCTCAAAGTTTCTAATCGAATCATCTATTGCTACTAGTTCACTCATCTTCTGTACTTCCTTCTGTGGTTAAAAGTTATTTAGCTCCCATATCATAGGACAAATTAAGCTTATTACCATGATCCTCTTGTCCAACCTCCTGATCGAACGCCTAATTTGTAGATATTACGGGTCACTCTACCTACATTCCGGCACTCCAAAGCCTCTCTAAATACCTCATCACAGAGCCGTCTGGTGCCGTACTGTACTTGGTAAAGGTAGTCATGTACCGCTGCCGCTTTCCTAGACGGGCCAAAGCGATTAAACAACCACCTTAAAATTCGCGGGATCGAGGCAAAGTCTATCAACGTCCCCGCAGGCACTATTATTGTATGCTCAGATCCCTCATAGGTGAAATCAGTTAGCACCATGAAAAACCCTGTCTTCCCTTCTGGGTGATCTTCTTTATCAATAACTCTGACATCTAGGTCACTGAGGAATCTCAATCTACATCCTCCAACTGCCTTTTAGCGTTAATGCAAAACAAACTAGCCCCTAGCAGTGAAACACAGTAGTCCACGCGGCCCGAAGCCCCCGCTGCTATCGTCTTAGGGTTCGGATTGTTCGGTAGCGAAGAACAACTAGATAGCAAAAAAACTATGAGTAGTGCTCGCATTTAGCGGCTCCCATCTTTTGGTCTTATGTAGCGGATGTATCGCTTACCATCCTCCGTCTTGCTCTCTAGCAACCCTTGCGCTAAGGCCAATTCAATCCTTAACGTCGATATCTTTATGCTCTTCTCATCGCTGCTAAGTTTATAATCGACTTCCAGCAAATCATGTGTCGCGTGTTCGTATATTTCCCACCCAGCGAATTTCGACGCAAATTCTAGTTGTGCGGCTGATACCCCGTTACGCTTACCCTTCAGTGGGTCGGGCGTTAGTCTCAGCAATACCGACAGCGCAACAAAAATACAACCAATAATCGTCGCATGAACTTCTTCGCCCTCTATGAGCGTAACGTCTTGCACCTCTCCAGTTAGCCCGAGCAGAATCAGCGCCACCCCAACCCCGAAAAACAACTGCCAGACCTTAATGTTCTCGAGCAGCTTAAAAATGTCAGTCACGAATGAACCTCATGCCACGGGTCGCCTTTCTCGTAGCCACTGATGCTGATCCACTTGTATTCACAATGACCCCTGTCAATCACCCAGCGCCGTCTGTTGTCCAAAATCCATCCCTCGACTTCTAAAACGAGGTGGTATTCGCCCGTTTCTGTTTGACAAAAAACGAGTCGATTAGGGATTTGTAATTTTCTGCACTGATACCTGCAAGCCAAAGCGTGACCATCGCAATCATCTTTAAACGTACCCCGCCCAGCACTATCCAGTGATTCAAGTTCGGAAGCGTCAACCCAGTGTTCAGGGACTCCCCGTTGTTCAATATCTGAAGTGTAATCAAAACGCCATTGCACGTAATCTTGTATCTGCTGTAAGTCTCTTTTTTTAACAGTCAACGCCGCGCTCCCTGCCTTCGATACAGCCGCCGGGCGGTGAAACCTCTGGCCCTGTCTCAAACGGTATAGGCTTTGTTTCGCAACCTGCAATGAACAACGCTATAGCTGTTACCCACACACAAATTGCTGCTGTTACTTCAGGCCATTTTTGCATAGATGTTACCTACTGGTATTAATTTTTTAATCCATTTATGCTCTATAAGGTATAAGACTTAAGAATATTATACCAATCAGTACAAGGTTTGTAATCAGGACATAAAAAAGCCCCCGAAAGGGGGCTTTTAGAATGACCTAAGTCATTGCTTTACAAGGTTTACGCTCCCGGCGAACCATAAAGGCCAAGCGGATCTGAGACTCCGAAAGAATAACGCTCCCTTGCTTTATACCTACTGTTACCCGTATCGAAATCAGCATCCATAGAAGTAGACAGTGCTACTCGTTTGAAGTGCTTAAGTCCGTTAGGGATATCCGTAGTCAGGAACCATGCATCAGTATCAGTCAAATAATGATTAACCCCGTAACCACCCGGAATAGTTCCGTTGTTACCAAGCGCATTAATATCATTATCTGCTGTACCTACTCGTAGTTCAGTATCAAGCAAACGAGTTGCTGTGAACTGAAGGTTAGAGGGGATGCACAACTTCTTGGGCCTAGCTGCAATCAATAAACCACGCTCGTCTGTCCACTGAGAAATG